>Ga0099364_10010214_pt1 | contig 12930 bp, 10 predicted proteins | sample TergutTh196P3_FD_73070 | JGI IMG/M metagenome (GOLD analysis project Ga0099364, IMG submission 73070) | Microcerotermes parvus P3 segment gut microbial communities from Pointe-Noire, Republic of the Congo - Th196 P3 | ecosystem: Host-associated > Arthropoda: Insects > Digestive system > Gut ...
TCCGGCGCAAGCGGCGCATTCGGGGGAGCCGGAGTACCGGCTAAATTGTAGTCTATAAACCCCGGCGCAAAGAGTATCGTATCAATGTTCCCCAGCCGGTCGAGTGTCAATGCTTGGAGACTTCCCCGCATGGAATCGCCGACGAGCAGCGCACCGGTCAGCACTGCCGACGCACAGAGAACGCCGACCGCAACGGTGGTGTTTATCCAACGGTCGTACCAAAGGGAACGGAAAAGAATCGAAACCATTGTAGGCGATTATACCGTAAACGCTGTGAATTTGTAAAAATTTTCCTCGCCTCGCCAATCCGTTGACAAGTTTTTTTAGTCGAGGTACTTGTCAAAACGTACACTGCGGCAGATCACGAAAGTGCGGCGGAATCTCTTTCGGCGGAAGAGGTTCATCAGTGTAGTCGTAATACTGTGCACGTTCATCATCAGAAGCGTAATAGCGGAGCCATATTTCGTCATCGCCGCACGAACAGTCCCAATGAATGAAACCGTTTCGGTGACGAAGATTCTTTTCCCGGAGCGGCAAAATGTCCCGATAAATGAGCGTGTAAAGCTCCCGATCTGAAAGATGATCCGCAAAATCAAGAATCAATTTCTTTTCGAAGAGCTTTTCGACCACACATTCGAGTGCCTGTAACAGTTGTTCGTCGTTCAGTCTTTCCGGTGCGGGCATACAGAGTTCCGGTATAAACCAGTGTGCGATCGGTTCGGCAGGCGAGATTTCCCAGTCGAGCATTCCGGCTAGGAATTCGTTTTCATGACGGAGTGACCGATGGATGAGCCGCACTCGAGTCATGGACTCGTCAGCGTAAGGCTCGAGTTCCGTTCGCAACTCGGCATTCCGCAACAGTTCTTCGACTTCGCCATAAACAACTTCCGACATGTCTTACGTACTTGAAAATGCGGCACTCAAGGGTATCCCCGAACGCCTAGCACAAATCCTACTAGACAATACGTATTTGTGCAACAAAATTAGCTGCTTTTTAGAAAAAAAATAATATATTTTTTCGACCATCAACGTCATAACCGACATATCCGTCAAAACCGGACAACAGAGCAGGCATTGGGGAACCTCTAAAAATAGTTTTTGTTTTGTGGTTTATCTAGAAATGGTACACAAGTCTGCGCTTCGCGTACTTGCGGTTATTTTTTTACTGCAAAGTGCGCAAAGGTTTACGCAGGGTGCACAAAGGTTTTTTGTATTATTAGAGGTTCCCATTTGCAAGAATGCAGAGGGGAAACTGCGTTTTTATGAACGCAGTTCTTTTTGACAAGTGTGTTACCAAATGGTACAAATCACTTCTCCGCCGACGTTTTTGAGTTTGGCTTCTCTATCGCTCAATATACCCCGATTGGTGTTCAGAATTCGAATTCCCAAACCGTTGAGTACCGGCTTGAGGTCTTTCGTAGCAGCATAAACTCGGCATCCCGGCTTACTGATGCGTCTGATACGGTTGACGATTTTCTCTCCATTAGGTCCGTATTTCAAGTGGATGCGCAACACCGGTACCGGCTTTGATTCTACTGTTTCCCAGTCCCAAATGTAGCCTTCACGTTTCAGAACGTCAGCTATTCCCTTTTTTTCTAGCGAAAGGGGCATATCGACAGCGGGTTTCTCAATGCGGACGGCGTTCCGAATTCGTGTCAGCATATCTGCAATCGGGTCGGTCATCATGGTCGTTGTCTCTCGAAAATGTTTGTTATTACGGTATTTCTCAAGCGGAGCAGTCTCTAACTTGTAAGGTTACCAACTTGCTTTTTTTACGCCGGGAATAACTCCTTGTTCGGCGAGTTTTCGGAAGCAGATTCGGCAGATACCGAACTTGCGGTAGACTGCGCGAGGGCGTCCGCAGAGTTGACACCGGTTCTCAGAACGAGTCGAGAATTTCGGTTTCCGCTGTGCTTTCAGTATCTTTGCTTTGCTTGCCATTTTCCTTGTAAAGCGTTCTTTCTCCACACGAATGTTAGCCCTATTATAACGGCGGCTGTGTATAAGTCAACCCCCCAGCGGTCGGTTATCCGGTACCTGTGGGTGTGTAAAAAATTTTTGGGTATTTTCTGCATTGCGCATGCGAGCGGGCAAGTGAGAAAGCTAGCGGGGGGCGTTAGCCCCTCGATGGAGAACCAACACACTTCGTACCCCAACGGGGGGCTAACGCCCCCCACTCGCTGCGCCGCTCCCACATTTTTACACACCCTACCTCTGTTTGTTTTCAGAGAACGTCGTCTTGCAAACAATCGCAAAAAGGATAAAATAGCGGGACGGCTTACACTTTTCCTGCGAATGCAATCACTTCTTCCTGATCCCAATCGACACAACCGAGATCGAAGTACGTTCTACCTCATGATGTTGATGTTCTTTATCGTCTGGTTCGTTTTCCTCGCACCACCACGTCCGCAACCGCCCAATATCGATAATCCGCTCGCACAACAAAATCCACCACAAAGACAAGAAGCACCAACAGAAACCGATACACCCGACACCGAAGAAGAAACCTTCGACACCGCCGCCCTAACCAAAGAAACCGTTGCCGCACCCGGCTGGGTAACGCTCGGTTCAATGGATCCCGACAGCGATTACCAAATGCTGGTAACGCTCACCAATCGCGGTGCCGCTCCCAGCCGAATCGAACTTAATACAACACAATATCGCGATGTCCAAGAACTCTCCGGCTATCTCGGGCAAATCGTTGCCGACCGGAGACTTGCCGATGAGTCCGGCGACGGCGTTACCGTGCAAGTCGTCGGACACGGTACACCCGCCCAGCAAGTCGATGCCCTGAAACCCGGCGATAAAATCGTACAAATCGACCTGCTCAATCGAAGGACCGGCAGGGCGGAAAGCGTTGAAATCAAAACATTTAGCAATCTCCGAAATGCCCTGCTCAACACCAAGCCGGGCGACAGCGTCCTTCTGTCGATCATTCGGGAAGGACAACGAATCGACCAACTGGAAGTCCCGCTACGGCAATATCCAATGGACGTGATCCGTCCAGAATCGATTTCGACCAGTTACGAAGACTATCGGTTATTAGGCGGACTTCGCGGGGTAGAAAATAAATCCGACCCGCTCTCCTTTCTCATGACGTTGCAGCAAGTCGGCGAAACAACACTCGCTTTACCTGCCAGTCAGCAAATTAACAATTCTTCACTGCGGGGAATGATTCCGATTGACCCGACGCTCAACAATGAATTGGAGAACGTCGCCCTCCGAGACGAACTGTGGGAAATCGCTAAAAGTACGGAAAACGAAGTCATATTCCGCCGTACTGTTCCGCATTATAATCTTGAAGTTCTGAAAACTTATCGTCTCCAAAAGAAGAGTGAAGCCGACGCAACCCAATTCAAAACCGGCGCAGGTTACGATTTAACACTGGACATTACGCTCAAAAATCTGGACTCGACGAAGGCGCAAATGGTTGCCTATCAACTGGATGGACCGACCGGTCTGCCGGTCGAAGGAGGCTGGTACGGTTTTAAGATGGGACCGCAATTCGGTACGTATGGTATCCGCGACCTTGTACTTCGGCTTCATGGCAATAAGAGTTGGGTTGAGTCTAACAATGTCATTCACACCGATAGGGTCGACACTCATTGGAGCGGAGCGATGGATTACATCGGTGTCGATTCGCTCTATTTTCAGTGTACCCTTATGCCGGATACGGAAGGAGTCGAGTTTGACAAGATTTTTCCGATACGAGTCGGCGTAAAGAATACGAGTTGGCGGACGCTGACCAACGTGACGTTCCGGCTATGGAGCAAAGCGGAAACATTACAGCCGGAAGGGGAAATTCATCATTCTTACACCATCTTTGCCGGTCCGAAAGATACGACGATTCTTGCGGAGTACGATCTCGGCGATACGATTTCTTACGGCTGGTTTTGGTTTGCGGCAATACCGCTTTTGGCAATTCTGCATTTCTTTCACGGGCACGGTTTGCCCTATGCGCTGGCGATTATTGCACTGACTGTGTGTGTTCGGATGCTTCTGTTCCCCCTGAGCCGCAAGCAGGCAATTGGAGCAATGAAAATGGCGGAAATCCAACCGGAACTGAAAGCCCTAGCCGAAAAATATAAAGATGACTTGCAAGCCCGGTCGAGAGCGCAGAGCGAATTGTTCAAGCGGCACGGGTATCATCCATTAAGCGGTTGCTTGCCGATTTTTATTCAGTTGCCGATTTTCATTGGTCTCTATAAGGCGTTGACAGTCGATGTGGGTTTGTACGGTGCGCCGTTGATATCTTCGTCGGTGCGTTGGTGTCGGGACTTGTCTGCGCCGGATATGATGTTCGATTGGAGCGGCTTTTGGAATTGGCTAGGCTGGACGGGTTTCAATACGGGTCAGACGGGTTTGGGACCTTATTTCAATTTGTTGCCGATATTGACGGTGATTCTCTTTTTGGTGCAAATGCTCATTACGATGCCTCCGCCGACGGATGAGCAGAGTCGTCTGCAACGGAAGGTGTTTCAATATATGATGCTTTTTATGGGATTGTTGTTTTTCCGTTTTCCGAGTGGTCTGTGTTTGTATTTTATTGTTTCGACGACTTGGGGGCTTTTGGAGCGTCGGTTTATACCGAAGCCGCCGAAGAAGACGGATGGTGGATCGTTAGCCGTTCTGCCTGTGGATCGCAACGACATTAAACCATCGCCAAAGAGGGGAGCGAAAACTCGTGGTGAGCAGCCTCCTTCGAAGCCGGAGGGTCGTCTTGCCAAATGGTGGCGAGGAGTTTTGGAGGAAGCGTCCAAGCAGCAAAAGTTAGGACAGCAAAAGCAAGATAAAGAGAAAGGGAAAAAGAGAAAGAAACGGTAAAGCAATCGAAGTACAATAAACTTGATTCGGGAACTCTAACTTCGTCATCCCGTGCCACACGCCTACGGGTTAGCCCGCCTTTTCGTCCAACGCTGTAAAGTTAAACCCTACAAAGGTTTACAAACTTTCACGGTTTATAATTTTCGGTCAAGACGCAGAAAAAGACGGGAAAGAAAACGGTGTTCCCGTTGGGAGAGTATGAGCAGGAACTGCTCTTGCCGTACTTGGAAGACAAGGATGATAATGTGGCGGTGTTTAGTCCCGCTCAAGCGGTGCGGGAACGTGTGGCGGTACAGCGGGCGAATCGAAAAGTACCGCCGTCGATAATAAAGCGAGATGCGTTGCCTAAAAAATATACCGAATTCTATTCGTCCGATGGCTATCGCAAGGCGGTGCAACTTGCTATTACGAAGGCGAACAAGGTTCTGCCGGACGGCGAGAAGATTCCGAAATTCCATCCGTACCAGTTACGGCATGCTTCTATTACAAAAGCGTCGTTTGAAAATGGACGTGACGCGGCACAGGCGTTGGCGGCTTTGATTGCGTTGCCATGAAGCGGGAAATTCAGGCAAAAATTTACGAGGAGACCAAACACAGCCAATCTGCCGTGCCATTAACGTAACTCGAAATACTACAGCAGTTTAGGAGAAAACTTTTTCATTAGCTGTCGAATTGAAATCCTGATAAAAAGCGTATTCAATACTGATTTTTCAGGAATTTTTTCCCCCACAAAAAATCATGAAAATGCTCTTTCCTATTTAACATAATTTCACTAGAATCCTCTTATTGTGCTATTGTGCAATCTGTATCGGTTGTAGGGCGTCAGCAATTTTTTTTATAGTATCGGCAATTTAGAGCCGAACTACCGCAGTTGACGTTGTTTCCGACAGTCCGTAAGACCGAAAGGAGCATTATCATGAAATCCCCCCACATACATCATTCTGACCATGAAGCGGCAATGCATCGCTTGATAACCCCTTCTGCACGTATCGTTTCGGCAACGGTTATCTTAATCGCAGGTTTGGGCATTGCAACCGTCTTTTGGAAAATGCCTACCGGAAACGAAAATCACGCCCTTTATGATAAAGGTATGATAGACAAAACCATCGCTGGAGCTCCGCTACCCGATGAGTCGATTGCCCTACTTTCTCTCGAAGAACGGTCGCAAATATCGTTGCCGATGTTCGACATCGCTCCGGCGACGGACTGCGGAACAGCAGCGTACACCCAGCTTTATGAGCCGCCGCCGTCGTTGGTTGCAATGTTGCCCGAACAAGAACAAATCGTTAGTACTGTCGCCGAAGAGTTGCTTGCTCCGCAAAAATTCGAACCAATGCGCCAAATTACAGACGAGAAACCGATTTCCATCGAGCCAGTCAACAAAGATTTTCAACCGAAACCTCCGAGTGTCAGTACCATAGAAAAGAGCGACGAAATGATTTCTCGGTTTCTTTTTGCCGAAAATAGCCGGTCAGCCCTTGATACACTTGCCGAACCGCAACCGCCGACCGACCCGTTTCCGATGGTTTCGGTGCCGATGCCGGTGCTGCAACCGTTGAAACCTCTTTATTTTGAGGATTTGACGCCATTACATCCGTTACAGTCTACAGTACTTCAAGCGCTTTAATGACACCTCTAAAAATGATTTTTACATTTTGGTTTATACCTCAAATGCACCAATCGGCACTTTGCGTCCTTTGCGGTTAAGTCTTTTTTTACCGCAAAGTGTGCAAAGGTTTACGCAGAGAGCGCAAAGAATTTTGTATTATTAGAGGTTCCCATTATTTTTACCGAACACAAAGGCATAATGGACAGTCGAATCACGGCGGCGGTTGCTGCCGTTGCCGCCGTTGCCGTTGTTGCTCTTGAGGACGAGACTCTACCGGTGCCGGTTTCAGTGCGGCAACATGTTCATCAAATTCCTTCTTGTACTTCATCACATTCGGAAACTGAGTTGCAGGAACAATTCGCCGGTTTTGCTCCTGCATCGGCTTGAGCACCTTTTCGACATACTCCGTCCAAAGAACGTCAATGTTCTTGCCGGTACTTGCCTCGTATATGCCTTCAGAATAAGTCCGCTTTCGTCCCATCTCGTTCAGCTTCGTGATAAAATCCTTATCGTAGGTATCAACAATATACATAAAAAAACCGCCGGTGATCTGATAAGAATCGGTGTAACGCGCCCGATCAGAATCGACGGCACGCATCTGTACCTCCGGCTCAAAATGGACGTGCCGAATGTAGTCGGTCATTCCTTCCATCGCCCAGCCAGGTAATCCTTGCCCCTGACTGTTGCGTCCTCCCGGATACCGTTGAATGATATGTACTAATTCGTGTGCGACCATTCCGAAGTCACCGGGTGAACGTCTGATCCAATCGGCGGAAATCACGATTTGCGTTCCCGAAGCAAAGGCGACGCCCTCCATTTTGCGAAAAACGATGGACATTTCTTTTTCTGGAATGAATCCCTCCGTTTCGAGCAGTTTGTCAAAAATAGGATAGTAATCGGTAACGATTTTTCCTGCCTTCCCAGCCCACTCGTGTACTCCCTCCTGTTTGAGTACTTCTTCGCCTTCGAGAATGATGGTCAACTTTTCCAAATAGACGGGATGTCGTTCTGCCGGCTTTTTTTCCGCTTCTTCACTTCCCTGGGCTTTCAAGACAACCGGCATCGTTAAGCAGCTGATTGTCAAAAGGAATGCAATGTAGAGGGTGTGTTTCATAAAAAAGAGACTTTCAGTGGTTACATGTTGGAGTCTCATTGTACCTTGTTTTTTTCTGTAAGGAATAGCCGATAGTACGACAGAGCTGCGTTCATCAGCCCGTCAACATGTTTCAGATTTGAAGCGGACGGGTAGGCAACCGACCGCTGGGCGGTTGCGTCGGCGGTCAAACGCTAGAAAATAAGAGTGAAACGCGTCAAAAGCGTCTGAAATGACAGTCAGTTACGCCGAGGCTGTAAGAGGAGAAAAGTGGGGTCCTGCTAAAATATTTTAGGAACCAATCCCAGAAAAGACGGTTAAATGTAATAAAACGGCAACAGACTCGCGCCCTTGTCAACAAAAACCAAGGGCATAACCCTCGTGTACCCTTGCTTCGACGTACGGGGGTAGGCTGGACATTTGTTTCTTGCACCCTTTGCGGTTAAGTTTTTACTGTAAAGGGCGCAAGGGACAATTTCGTACCGTTTATGGTATGATATGCTCCGTGCCGTCGTCAATTGGTCGTTTTTCTTACTGGACTTTGTGTTCCTTAAAGTACACAAAGGTTCACAAGGATACGACCGAATTTTTGACAGGATGTAACAACAAGAGATAATACCAGGAGATAAAACAATGAAAAGAAACAATCGAAAACGTCCCGCCCTGCAGCACAAACGGCAACGCGGTTTTACATTGCTAGAAATCATGATCGTGCTCATCATCATCGTCATGATTGCCGGTTTGGGTATCACTGCAGTGTTTCAACGGTTAGAAGTAGCCAATAGAAAAACGGCACGCGCTTATATTACGCAACTCGCCAATGCTGTAGATATGTTCGAGTTAGATGTTAAACGTCCGCCGACAACCGAAGAAGGCCTTGCAGCGTTAGTGAATCAGCCGGCTGGTCTCGAAAGCTGGCAAGGTCCCTACATTACCGATGCTGCGACCTCCCGAGACCCTTGGGGAGGCGAATACCAGTACACCAGTCCTGGAAGAAACGGCACAAGATACGAAATATGGTCGTTCGGGCGCGACGGAATGGACGGTACCGACGACGACATCGGTTCGTGGATGTCCGTCAGCAATTTCTGATTGCTACGCGTCCTTCCCGTGTGGAAACTGTACTTGTCCGCAAACAAGTTTTCCAAAAAACCGTCATTCCTGTGAAAACGGGAATCTAGAAGCACAGGCTACAAGCCTCTCGTCTAGATTCCCGCCTGAGCGGGAATGACACGCTAGGTTACGGAACAAGTCTAGTGATATTTTTGCGAAAAACTTTACGCTTCTTCCCAGCATTTGCGGAGGTAATCGAGGCACTTGGGCACTTCGACCGCTCTGTCTCCGCTCCCTCCGACGCCGCACTCGAAACTGACCACGCCGGTATAACCGATGTATTTCAAACCGCGAAATGCCTCGGTGTGCGTATGTCCCTTCTTCGAATGGTTTGCCGCAGTGGGTAACACTCTGCCTTCGCCGCTGCCGAGATGGACGTGTTGAACGAGATCGCCGCCGGCAATGAACGCCGCCATACTGTTTGCCTCTTCGGTGTACATATGGTAAGTGTCTCCCAATACAGCAACACCGGGAACGTCCGCCTCTTGAGCGAGGCGGGCGGCTTGGCTGACTTGACGCATAAACCACGCTTCGCCGCGACGCAGCGGTTCCAATATGACATTCGTGTTCAGTGCCGCCGCCATAGGACCGAGGTCTTTCAACACGCCGACGGTACGTTCCCAAAGAACACGTTCCGGCAGATTCTTGACGCTGTCCGGTTGACTCCCTCGGACGGGAACGTAAACAAGGACGGGACAATCCATTGCCGCTGCAATTTCCATCTTCGCTTTGCTTTGGTCAAGTCCACGCTGACGAACGTCAGGGTCTTCGCTCATGAGAGGAATTTCTGCTCCGCCGAAATAGATAGAGGCAATGAGTAGTCCGGCATCGTCTGCCTTCTTTTTCCAGTTCTTGGCGGATTCCAGATTTCCCGGGTCGCCGATTTCGACGGCTTCGAAGCCGTTGTCTTTCATCCATTTGAATTTTGCTTCGTCGTTTTCGCCCGGCGGGAGACCAGGTTGACAGCAAAAACGGAGTTTTGCTTTTGCCCGTTGGTCACCAGGCACAGTTGTCGCGGCATCTTGTGCGTGAACCGGCAGTGTGGAAGCGGCGGCAACTGCACCAACGGCAGCGGCGGCGGTAAAAAATTCACGTCGTTTCATCGTTTTCTCCTAATGAGGGGTTGAGAGTGAATGTAATCTGCTAGGAAAGCAGTGTATCGTATTGTTAGAGAAAAATCAACCGCCAACGGCAAAGGGTGTGGAAAAATAAACTTGGTGCAGCGCAATGCGCCCGACTCTCCTGCCTCGTCGTTGTCTTGAATCACTCCAACGGATAATCCCGTCAATGCCGGACGCAAGCAAGGGAGAAAAAGCGTATCGGTCTATGCAGACTCACTAGCGTCCAATCAAGGATTTCAAATAATGCTGTAACCTCTTGACATACATAGACATAGGTGCGACAATAGGATTTTTCGACTTCATCTCGGTTTCCCCCTTTCACGGCAACACAACTGTATCGCCTTCTGCCGCCGTAAACAGAGAAAAATAGACCTCAGGCGAAATGGTCTCCTGTAAAAAACGAACCGCTCCATCGCCGAAAGTAAAATTACTGCCGCCCTGATGAAAACTAAATACCTCACGCCAATTATTGCAGTTAAATAGCTGAACGCCGTTGCAAAGTGAACTGCCTTTTGCAAATGACAAATCGTCCCACCATTCTCCTTGTATCGGTTCTTTCGGCGAAACGTTAGGATCGTAGCGAGTCATTCTGCCGTTGGTGTTTATCCATTTATGCGGACGACCAACGCATTCAAACAACATCATCGAATGAGATAAACCGTCCGTGACCGTTGAAAAACTCGCCGGCGATGTGTCGCCGTTTTCGTTGTCATATTTACGGAGAACGCTGCGTAAATCGATTCGGGCGGTAATCAAACCTGCGTCAAATAATACTTTATACACATTGCTTTCATAAGAATTATAAACCCGTACATTTTTCAGGGCAGGACAACCGGCGTAATCATCGACTGTAAATGTTTTAGTGTCCGTATCGGCACTGGCAACCTCTTTTCGGCAGATTCGCGGCGATTGAGATTCAGGACAAACTAACAACGGAATATGACATTCGCGTGCTTGTCTATTCCTTGCATTTTGGAAATTAGCAGAAAAATCGTAGAGGTCGTAAACTGCCGATTGTTCAATAAAAGGCAATATATGTGTTATCATACTACATCGGATGCGTGTGGTACCATTTTCTTGCAAGTGGATATAAGTTGCATAGGGAAAGATATTATGTGAGTCATGATAGTTGTGCAGTGCGATGCCGAGTTGTTTCATTTTATTTTGACAGCTCAATCTTTTAGCGGCGGATCGGGCAGCGTGCACTGCTGGGAGTAACAGGGCGATGAGCATACCGATGATGACGATGACCACTAGCAGTTCGATAATAGTAAATGCTCGTCTGGCAGTCATGATGTAGGCGGAATAGGACAGGGTAGGGCAACAATAAAAGCGGTCAGGACAATTATAGAGGATTCGGTACGAAATGTAAAGTCCCGTAAGAGCACAAGCGGACTCCATGGGTGTGTAAAAGTTTGGGAGGAGTTTTGGTGTTAAGATAGGTAGTTTTGTTCCAAGCATGCCGGACACCGGACTAAACGCCTTGATTTTGTAGCCCACTCTGGGATGAAATTCCAGTGTCAACCGGGGGACACCCGCCGACTCCTCCCAAATTTTTACACACCCGGACTCCATCGTCTCGCCCGGTATCGGCATGCTGTCCGAAAGATACCCACCCGATTCAATCAGGTTGACGACACGCAGTATCAGGGCGATCCGGGCGGTGTTCGTCAAAAACTTCCCACCCAATGCGGACTCCCCATCGTTCCCAAACGTCGCCGCTCTTGCATGCCGATGTTGATACTCGGTCAAGATGTTCCATGCGGCAGGTTCGATAGAAAACACATGCGGAGTCTGTTTCCCGTCTTCGGACACTGCCGATCCACGTTGCTGTAAGATTCTTTCTAAAAACCATTTGACGGAACGAGTATGAATCTTTTCGGCGGAATCCTAACACAAAAAAATGCTGGCACAAGAAACTTGCGTCTCTCGTACCAACATTTTCACCTCATCACAACCCTTCATCACACTACGAATTGTATCAGTGTTATTGCGCTTGTGCAAAGTATTTCGGGGTGCCGCGGACAATCGACATGAAATTGATGACCGGTGCGTTGTTTGCTGTTACGCGCTGCGTGGAATTGTTCCACCGACCCGTTTGGGCAATGGGTCCCGAAGAGTAACCGAAGGGGGCGCCTTCGACTGCGGGAGCACCAGGGGTACCGGCGACTCCGGCATCACCGGGCAAGTACGGATAGGTTTGCAGTTGCGGCAAGTTGTGCCGGAATTCAAGACGATCCTGGCGGGCGGTGATTCGGGCATCGAGTCGAACGGCACGACGCACGTCGCGCTGACTGACGTTCAACCCGGGGTGATTCAACGGTGCAACACCGGGGCAAGGGCAATTGTCAGCAACAACGACCTCTTGGGCGAAACTCACATGGCTCAAAACGAGCGCTACCGCGAAGCACGAAACGAGAAGCAAGAACTTTTTCATTTGGAAATCTCCTATTCTATGGGTGAAAATTGGACAGGGCAAACACTTTTTCTCCCCGTCGCAGTGTAGTATGCCCCATAAAACGGTAAAGTCAAATTTCTTTCTCTCTTTTTTCGTTCCAAATCCTGCGACGTCGTGGTGTTATCGTCAAAAATGGAATAATCGGAAACATCTATCGATAATTGCCGTTACAGCCCCGGCGGTAAAAAAGTTCACAGAGCCCGTGGCGACAGCTCCGGTGCTGCCGCACCGGGCACTGTCTGGTTCTTTACTAATTTTTCCCGCCAACCCTGTATATGCAAGGAATAGTAGATTTGTTCCGTAACCTCGCAAGCAAGGGGATAAATCCCCTTGTTAGGACAATAAAGGAGATAAACAAGGGGATTTAGCCCCTTGAAACCATCGAAAAAAGGGGTGTGTAAAAAATTTGTGGGTATGTACAGCATTGCGCAAGTGAGAAAGCGAGCGGGGGGCGTTGCCCCCAGGGCTGACGTATCAAAATTTTCCTTTGGCGATTTTTGCGACGACTTCGGTTCGGAACTCCGACGACAGCGCCGCCCGAAATATCATCTGCGGAACACTCTGCTTGCCCTTCACACTACCCAATAACCCCCGCGCCAAACGACGCAACTTGCCCAAATTCTCCGCTCCATTTCCACAACAAGTACGATTGCCATCCTCACCAAAACTCACATCCAACACCCAATGCAATCGATTCTCTATCAACCAATGA
>Ga0099364_10010215_pt1 | contig 12927 bp, 8 predicted proteins | sample TergutTh196P3_FD_73070 | JGI IMG/M metagenome (GOLD analysis project Ga0099364, IMG submission 73070) | Microcerotermes parvus P3 segment gut microbial communities from Pointe-Noire, Republic of the Congo - Th196 P3 | ecosystem: Host-associated > Arthropoda: Insects > Digestive system > Gut ...
AATAATTAATACCATTTTCTATAGAAAAATCTATCATATTTTGCAGATTTTTTATATCAATTACTCCATTTTTAATTGGCGGACGTAGTAATCCAAACCCTAAAAGTGAAATTAATTCATCTTTAAAATTTCTTTTAACCATAATCATTCAATAACTAACTAAACCTATTTATGTAAATACCTCAAAAAATATTGGTTCATTAATATCTTTTGATAAAAAAATCGGTAATTTTTCTTCAAATTCTTCCTTAGAAACCGATGAAATATATTTAAATCTTAGAGATTTAACCCAGCCTTCTGCTGTAGTTGCATGATGTTGTGTAATTCCAGGGCTATTAAGATGTCTTAACAGATTAGATCCACTATCATTATTTAATAATATACGTATATTATTACTTATTTTTTTATTCCAAAGTGAATTCATGTCATAAAAAAAACTTAAATCTCCAATTAAAAGGAAGCATAGCCTATCTTCTTCTGTAGCTGCAACTTGCCCCATAAAAGAAGATGCGCATCCATCTATACCATTAACTCCCATATTACAAAATATCTCAACATCTTTTTTTATAGCAGTATATCTTGAATAGATAAATGTTCTTCCCACTCCCAAATGAATTAATGATCTTTCTGGAATATTCATTATTGTTTTTCTAATAGTATATTGTGATTTATATACATCATTTTCATCCAACGATGTATTATTTATACCTTTTTTCCATAAATCAAAATATTCATTGTTATTTATTTTTTTATTACTCATTTTAAGTAATTTATTAATAAAGAAATTATCAGAACATTCAAAAATATTTGATAAACACCGAAAAAAATCAGAAACTTCACCATCTTCTGCTACTCGCCATAATTCCAGTTCTTTTGTACAATTTTTCAGTTTTCCAGTAATTTCTGAATTCATTAAAAGTTTACCACCAAATGTTATAATTAAATCCGGTGAGTAAATATCATCAAAAACATTTTGATTTATTTTTGATAGGAAATTTGAAAAGTGTAAAACCCTATCTCCATGAAGATTTGCAAGATGATCAACTAAAATAATAGAATCAAATTTACTTGCAAATGAATTAATTATAGCATTCTCTTTATCACTCATGGGTGTTCTTTGTCCACAAATAATCATAATCTTTTTACTATTTTGTAATTTTTCCAAACATATTATCCATTCATCTTCTGTTGCTTCATGAGTAAAACGTTTTACTTTTTTTTGCGGTAATAGCTTTAATTCTTCTAAAGGTGGTGATGATCTTTGTATATATTCAATAGGTACATTAATTTGTACGGGTCCTTTACCATGATGATTAATAGCTAATATTGCATCACAAATACTAATTCTTGTTTCCCACATTCCAACCCTATCATCATTCACTGGTAATGTTACACATTTCTTGCAAATAGTATTAAATAAACCATACTGTATTATTTTCTGATCTTCCATGTGGCCCTGAAAAGCAGGATGCCTATCAGCAGTAATTACAAGTAAAGGAACTTTTTGATAAAACGCTTCAGTAACAGCAGGCACATAATTAGAAGCCGCAGTACCGGAAGTACAGCACAATGCTACAGTTTCTTTTAGTTTTGTCGCAAGACCTAAAGCAAAATAAGCTGCACTTCGTTCATCAGCAATAATATAAGTTTTAAAATAGTTTTCTGCTTCAAATAATCTTACAATAGAAACATTTCTAGTGCCCGATGATATTACAATATGTTTTATTCCATATTCCTTAATTAAAGCCACTAATACATGGCAACGCTCGATAGCTGGATGCAATTTCATACTCTTACTCCCTTGGATAAATAGTGATGTTTTATTAATAGGTGATGATAATGCATTAATCAGCCAAGCAATAGTTTTTTCTTTTTGTATTTCAATTAACTCAATTGATTTATCAAAATTTATTTTGTTTAAATACTTTTCATCTAAATCTATATTGTTTTCATCAGCAATAAGTCTATCCATTAAATCATATTTTTTTAATACATCGCCAAATCTTGCAATACCTCTTGCTCTATTAGCAATTACAATAAATGGCTTTTTGAAAATAATAGAAAAAACCATTCCATGAAAACTGTCTGTTATAATAAAACTAGCATTCATAAATGCTTTTAATAAGTCCTCAGCATGAACATTTGATAATGTGCCTTCTAAGTTTAATAACATTTTATTTTTTTCCCAAGTGCTAATTTTACCATTTAAAATGTTAATAGTTTTTAATTTTAATAAATCACTATAATAAAGAATAGCATTTCTTTTTTCTTCACTAGGATCTAAAATATAATTTAATATAAAGGAATTATCTTTATCAAGCTCATTTTTCTCAGAGAATAGAGCCAGATTATTCCAATCAGTATTATTTATGATGAATGCTGGCTCCATGACAATTGTAGAATCAATACCATATGTATTTAATAATATATCTTTAGAAGATTTCTCTCTAACAGAAATTGCAGAAAAACGTTTTAAAAGACCAGTAATAATTTTTATTTTTTCATTAGATTTGATATAATTGAAGCCAAAAGAAGATGCAAATGATATTTTTCTTTTGTCATCATTAACAAAATCCAAATAGAATGAATAACCTGTTCTTCCACCATTAAAATATGGATTAAATATCTGATCTGAAGCTGAAATAAAATTTTCACAAATTTCATTCAACTCATTCATTCTTGCCAATGGTAAAAATGGCGTAATATCCTCATTGTAATGATCAATTACAAATTTATAGTTATGAGTTTTTTTTAGCCTTGCCTCGTTTTCACTTTCACCAGGTTTCATAATTGTAAGAACAGACACACCTAAATTATTAAGCACTTTTCGTGTAGCGTAGCCATTTAATAAAGAACCATAATTATCACCCCAGCCAAAATCAATTACACCTACATCATAATTATTCTTCAAAATTTTTTCCTTAATCCATTTCGTTAATAAAAATTCTTTCTATTGTGAATTTATTTCCTTCACCAGTTATATGCAAAGCACTAAACATTATACTATCGTAATTATTAGAATTAGGATAAAATATGCTATTAATTTCATAAATTTCAGTCATATCTAGTTTGCATGTAGCTATATTTTGATATTCTTTATATTTAAAATTACTAATATGAAAATTTATTATAGGAGAATCGCTAATTATTTTAAATCGTATATAAAAAACATATCTTTTTGATTTCTGTAATTTATGGTTTAATAACAAATAAGCTCTAACTCCTTTTTTAGAAAAGCCATTTTTAACCATAACAGAAAAAACATTATTTTCATTTTTTTCATCAAAAAATCTGGAATCTAATTGCATTTTTATATTTCTATTATAACTATTAATATGATATATTTTAAATCTAGACATTTTTATAAGCTTATTTTTACTTTTAAAAATTAATTCATTTCTTTTTTGTGCCAGTAATTCTTTTTTACTAAAATTTTTACCATACAAAGCATATTCTAAAGCTTTAGAAAACTGCATATTTTTTATTGCATCATAAAAATAATCTCTATATGGTGAAGCATAATTTTTCTTACCCTTAAGTGCATAACCATTAATATCCAGCCATTCTAAAGGTACTTCTTTAAACAAACTAAACTCATTGCTTGGTATTGAATATAAAAAATCATAACCTTTTTTATTATTGGCCAAAATTACTGAAACACCTTTTTGCGTATTAATAGAATCATCTTTCTCATTGATATTCCAAAAATCTCCTATTGTTAAATCCCCAAATCTTGGTAAAGTTTGATATCTACAATTCTCACAATGGTAAGGACACATGGTATGATCATGATATACTCGTTGATAATTATCTTGTCTCCCACCACGCCGAGTAATTACAGTACCATCTGCAAGAGTAAGAGTAAGGCAATCAGAATTCCATCCTTTCACCTTGTGTCTAAACTCATAATTTTTTAATCCAATTTTACCAAAATCTTCTTCTATATATTTTTTAAAAAAAAATGCAGATGGTGAATTACCACATAATAAATCAACTAATAAAAGATTGCAATAGTCTTTTTCAAGATAGGCTTTTAAACCCGCAACCTGGCATGGACATCCAGAAAATAAAACAAAAATATTGTTATCTAACATTCCTTTTATTTTTATAAAAACATCACCCACAAAACTTTGCATATATTTTGATTTCTGTATTTTATATAAATCTTGTTCATTATCTATTAAAATATGTTCTACTGAAAAATCTTCTCGCCATGCTACACCTGCAACAGCTCCTTTTTTTAAAAAAACCTGCTTTGCAAGCAAAGAAAATACACCCCCGCTGGAACTATTAAAGAGTATATCCTTATTTGAAGCAATAAAAGCATAACATTTAGGGTCACTATCATTTTGATTTATGGGTAAACATTTTGCAGGACATACATCTGTACATTTACCGCATTTTATACATGTTTTTTTATTAGTTAAAACCGAACGATAATAACCAACTTCATCTGGTACTATTCCCAATGACTTTGTCGGGCAAGTATTTATACATGCAGAGCAGCCAGTACAATTTATAGTAGGCAGTACATTTGATATAATATGTTTAACTGTTACAGAAGAAAAAGCACCAGTAGGAGCATCTAATGCATTTTTTAACCAGTCTATGGATTTTTCTTTCTTTGTTTTTATTATTTCAATAGATTTAGTATAATCAATAAGTTCTAAATATTTTTCGTCCTTTTCTATATTGCTTTCATCAACAATGAGCCTATCCATTAGATCAAAATTACTTAGAACTTCTTCAAAGCGATCAAAACCTCTTCTTTTATTTGCAATTGTAATAAATCTTTTACTGAAAATTATTGATAAAACCATTCCATGAAAGCTATCGGTTATAACAAATGAAGCATTCATAAATGCTTTAAGAAGATCTCCGGAATGAACATCAGATAAAGTACCTTCCAGATTAAGCAGTTCATTATTATTTGCCCATAAATCGGTTCTACCGTTTAATATATTTATGTTTTTTAACCCTGTTTTCTCACTATAATAATTAATTGCACTGCGTTTTTCTGGTGTAGGATCAAGGATATAAGTTAATAAATAATTATTTCCCATATCAATTTCTTTTTTTTCAGAATATGCCGCTAGTTTTGCCCATTCAGTATCATCCATAAAAAATACAGGCTCCATAACAACAGTTGAATCAATTCCATAGGTATTTCTTAATATATCTTGTGATGCTTTTTCTCTAACAGAAATTGAGGAAAATCTTTTAAAATAACCAGTTATTTTTTCTTTTTTATCTATATAACTATTTTTAATGTAAGAACCGAAGGATGTTCCAAATGAAGTAGCAAAAGAAATCTTTTTTTTATTAAATGCAACAAAATCCAAATAAAAAGAATATCCTGCCCACCCTCCACTAAAATATGGGTTAAAAATTTGATCTGAAGCTGCAATAAATGTGTCACAGAGATCATTTAGCTCATTCATACGAGAAAGCGGCAGAAACGGGGAAATATCCTCTCCATAATGATCAATAGCGAATTTCCGGTTATGTGTATCTTTTAATTCCCAGTCATCTTCATTTGCTCCAGGTTTTTGAATTGTAAGAACAGATAATCCTAAATCACGAAGAATTTTTCTGGTGGCATAACCATTTATCAGGGAACCATAATTCATTCCCCAGCCAAAATCTATTACGCCAACATCATATTTTTTCATGTTACTTCCATAATCTAATCACTATTTTCTTTAATATCCTATAAATTTTCTTAGGAACAGCCAGAATCTTTAAATAAACCCTGGTAGAAAATGATCGCATGTATTTTTCAGCTTTAACTGCTCTGTAAAATTGCTTACGCAAAAATTCATTTTCCATAATCAGAAAGGAATAATCCTGCTTGCTAAATTCCATGGTAGGCATGTCATCTTCCAGGCCATAATAATCAGAAAGTTCATCCCAATGTTCGGACATTGTCTTAATACCCGTATAATACTTCCAGTATTCATTTAAATCTTCAGGCTTATTTAAAAAATGGATTATTTTATCATTAAAATCTTTGGCATTTCCACCTTCAAACTTAAATAAATCGCTTCTACACAGTTCAGAAGCACCGCCAAGGCTGCTGGCTAAAACTGGCACACCATAAGCCGCCATTTCTATGGTTATTTGGGGCAGGTTATCTTCCCATACAACAGGAACAATACCTAAATCACAGTCTTCCAATAATTTTCTTAGATCATTATGGGTATAACCTTTTACAACTTTAACAGAACGGAAATTTTTTAACTTTTCATATACAATTCCGTATTTTTTGTTTCTTAGGGTAAGAACTAAATCTATTTTTCTGGCATAAATTGCGTCTAAAGCTTCCAGTGCATCCAATAAAAACGAATAACCTTTCTCTGTGTGGTTTAAATCTGCACCCAGAAATATTATTTTTAAACTGCCAGAAGGTAGTTTAAAATCGCGGTGTATCTGCTCTTTGGCGACTTCCGTTCCTATATAAACAACACTCAGTTTATCTTTATCAAGACCATTAGCTACCGCTATTTCATGTACCCGTTTTGATACGGCTAAAATATGGTCACAGTTGCTATTTATTTTAATTTTAGCAGTATTTTGAAAGTCTAGCATTTTATCTGCGGTGATACACTCATCCAGCCTATTTAACTTCAATGAATTGATCCACATGTCTCTGGGCAAAGCTTTCTTATTTTTTAAATCCAATAGTCCTCGATTATAAATTGCTCCTGCCAGGTTTTTTTCCGCATTAATACGGGTGCAATTATAGCAATCCTCTGCTGTGTGGGATGGGTTACAGTTATGCACTTTTTGCCTGTCAAAATAATAACCGCTTAAGCACAGCGGTACATAATTGTGCATTGAATATATAAATCTTGTTTCCGGAAAATCTTGCTTTAAATCCAGTACATCAAGTGACAACCCTTCAATATTATTAAAATGTATTGACTTAAAAGGACCGTGGTTATCCAAAAACCTTTTAAAAAGGTCTTTTATTTCTATATTCTCAAGTGCAATAAGGGGATTTTTTATTAAAAATTGCTGTGCTGCCGGAACCGGCGAGTTAACAATTTCAAATGAATGGCATCTTCCATCAAAAATATTTTCTATTTTTCTAATAGATACTTCTGTTGTGGTTACATCATATGTAAAACCACTGGATAAAAAGTAAACTATAGTGCCGGGACATTCCTTAATAATGGTATTCACCAAATTTCTGCAATATAAATTAACACCGCCGCCCCAGTTTAAGGAATTATCAAAAGGAAGCCAGTTATATATTAATACCCTCTGGAAACTGGCAGAATAGCTCTTAAGGGGAGATGCATGGGTAAAATAATTAAACTGGTCTACAGCATTAAAATTTTTAACAAAAATATCCGGCTCTGCCTTTTGCATTAATTTTTTTGCATATGAATCTATAATGTTAAAATTATTGTCATAATCACATTCCTTCCTGGCACCGGAAAGATACATAAGAGCTCTGGCGTAGGCGTATTTTCTGGTCACTGTATCTGTATAGCCATTTCGTTGTAAAACATCCAGGTTATCCATCATCCTTATAAATGGTAAGGTCGGATCTGTTTGCCTATTAGAAGAAGATTCCAGGTTTGTTTTAGTATAATTATACAAGGGAACATTCGTCCACATTATACTTTTTGCATTACAAAGAGTGTCAAAAAAGAAGGGGTTATCTACCCATCCGCCGCCTTTGGCTTCTATGAATGTAATATCGTTATCACGTAAAAAATTCAGCTTATAGATAGCACTCCATACGGAAGGATGACCCCAAAAAAGCTCTGGGTGCTGCCTTATCGTAAAAGGTGTTTTTACAGCCGGCATCTTTAAGCGCTCGGTATTTACAATGAATCTTTCTGCCTTAACTAGAGATCCGCTTGAATTTTCTACTCGTTCATAATGATCGAAAAAATTCCCTTTTATAAGATCAACCGTTCCATTAAAACTTAATCCATAAAGTGTTTCATACATATTTTCATTTATATAATCATCACTTTCTACGATACCTATATATGTTCCGCTCGCAATAGCTATCCCATTGTTAACAGCCCTGCCATATCCGCCATTTTCTAAATCAATCAGCCTGACTCGGTCATCACTTTTTTTAAAGCTGTGTAATATATCCAGAGTTCCGTCTTTGGAACCATCATTAACGCAAATTATTTCAATATCCTTTAATGACTGGTTTATAACACTGGAAACACAACGCTGTATGTATTTCTCTGCATTATAGCAGGGTATGATAATTGAAATTTTAGGCTCAGGCATAATAATTAATATCCTTATAAATTATTATTATACAATAAAAAAATAACCTATTATTTATAATAATTTTCATAAGCATTACAGACATCAACAGTATCTCCAGCCATTACAACTTCCCCATCACGAAGCCATAAAACTTTATTGCACAATCTTTCTATTGTAGACCTATTATGAGAAACCAGTAATAAGGTTGTAACATTTTCCAGCATTTCGTTAATACGATTAATACATTTTTTTTGAAATGCAGCATCACCTACAGACAGAACTTCATCTACTATCAATATTTCAGGTTTTACAATTGTTGCAATCGAAAAAGCCATACGTGCTCTCATACCAGATGAATAATTCTTAATTGGCATATCTAAAAATTTTTCAAGCTCAGAAAATGATACAATTTCATTAAAATGCTCTTCCATAAATGCTCTGCTGCGGCCTAGTAAAGCACCTTCAAGATAAATATTCTCAATGGCATTCAACTGAGAATTAAAACCCAGTCCTAACTCCAGCATTGGAGAAATATTACCATTTACCTTAACTGTACCTTCACTCGGAACTATAATATTGGAAATAATCCTTAATAGAGTTGATTTTCCTGCGCCATTTCTGCCGACAATTCCCCATGATTCACCTTTTTTCACCTCAAAATTGACTTTATTTAATGCTATAAATTCTTTATAACGAATATCCTTTTTAATTAATTTTATGAAATATTCTTTTAGATTATCCACTTTTTCAGATGGCATCCTGAATTTCATAGTAACGTTATTTAAGTTAATTATGGTTTCAGACATTAAAATCCTTACATATATAGAATAAATTTATTTTTATTTCGGGTAAAACTAATATATCCTATTAAAAATACAAGTAATGATGAAATAAAACCACGAAGTATTAAATCTGCCATTATGTAAAAATCAGGCTTATTCATAAGAAATTCACGAAACATAGTAATATAGAAATACATAGGGTTTAAATTAGTAACTAAATATAGTATTGTGTCGGGAAGAATATCGACAGGATAGAAAATAGCACTTAAAAACATCCATGCTGTAGTAAATACGCTCCAAATATGTTGAATATCTCTAAAAAAAACTGTTGCTTGTGATAAAAACAAACCCAGCCCTATACAAAAAACATATAATTGAATAATTGGTATTATTATCAATATAGAATATAAACTAACTGGCGTCCTGGTAAATAATAATAAAATTATTAATGCTCCAAAGGAAAAAATAAAGGTAAGTAAATCACTGGTTACTGTGGCAACGGTAAAAATATATTTAGGAACATATATTTTCTTTAATAAACCTGCATTCCCCACAATTGAAAGCAGCGATCTAGTTGAGGATCCACTCATAAAACTAAAAAGTAAATGTCTGCATAAAAGGTAAATAGGAAAATTAGGTATAGATCTCTCAAATAAATTTGAAAAAACAATCACCTTTACAATCATAATTAACAGCGGATTTAAAACACTCCAAAAATAACCTAAAACACTATTACGATACTTTAATTTTATATCCTTTATCACAAGTTGGTAAAAAAGTTCCTTATATTTAAAAAAATTATTTATTCTATTTTTAATCTTTTTCATAAGCTTTTATTGATTGTTGTAAATGAATTTTCCTGGCTTAATCATTAATATATCTGGTGATGTAGTTATTGATTTTTTCATCTGCTAGATTCAACCATACTGCTATCCTGAGAAACCAGATACTGCCAGAAAAGTGTTTTTATGGAATAATTTGGTATTTTTAAAAATAAGGGGTTTGATTTATCTATAGTAAGTAATCCCATATAAAACAAGAAAGAAATAAAATAACTTTCATCTTCTATCTGCTCTATAGAGAATTTTTCTATTATATTTGAATAAACTCCACCCTCATTTGCTATCTTAAAAAGTTTATCTCTGTTATTTGGACTTTCTGCAAGTTTTTTAATCCTGTTATAATCGGTCTGAAGGTTACCGTCTATAATCTGCTTAGGTTGTTTTCCTAATTGTTCTATTTGATTAAATAAAAACATAACCATTTGCGGGTTATATACAGTATTTATTGATTCATCATTAAATAAATAGCCGTTGTAGTATTTTTCCATATCAACATTAATTAGGGTCTTATCAACACCGGTCTCCTGTATCAGCCACTCCACTTCATCACTGGTAAAACCCATCATTTCATTATATCTGGGAAAAATACTATAATCTGTGGCAATATTAAAACCGCTGGTAAGATCGTTCAGCATCATGGGATTTATACCGGTAATAAAAATTCTCTTTACTATTGAATTAGTGCCGGTCTTGAGAATTTCAAAGAACGAACGAACTATGCTTCCAGCTCTGATTTCATCCATATAGGATTTTCCCATAGCTATAAGATTATTCGCAAAATGATCGTATTCATCTATTATTACAAAAAGCGGCAGTCCAGCTTTTTCAGAAAAATTGTATAATATATTTAATATTCCAAGTCCTGGTTTTGTATTATAAATATTATGAATAATCTCCTGCACATTTTGAAAATAACTGCTATACCGGTTAAAATAAGAAAAAACTGCTTCCTGTACTTTATGAATAAAGGATTTCTTAAAATCTTCATAGTTAGTGGTATCCAGATTGGAAAAATTAACTTTCAAAATAGCATACTTATTCTTCTCCGGAGTCGGATTTTTACCTATATAGAGATTATCAAATATATCATCAGGTTTTCCAATTCCATAATAATTTTCCAATACAGATAGAAATAAACTTTTCCCGAACCTGCGGGGTCTAATAAAAAACTGGTAAGTATTATTTTCATTCTCCAGCATTTCTATATAACGGGTTTTATCTACATAAGCATAGTTACGTCTAATTAACTCTTCGAAATTGCTTTGACCATAGGGGAGTTTTTTTATAGATTTTGTTTCCAGCTTAACCAATATATTACATCCAGAAGATTTTTAGTTATATCTTATCCGTTGTATACCTTGAGCAGTAATCATTAATACGCTCAATAATTAATTGCAAAATAGGGGTAAATTTCAGAACACAATCAAAAAACCGAACAATATTATCAGTTACATATTCATGTGTTATGGAGTTCTGTAAATCCTTTAATTTGAATAAATCATTCGCATCAACTATCCCGCGCCTCTCCATATTATTTATAGCATCAATAATTGTTCCGCCGTCTATATACTCAACAATGTCAATATTTCGTAACACTTTATTAATTAACATATTTGTGGTTCTGGCATATCTTGATATTAAAGCGTCAAAAGCATCAAATTCATCATCTGAATAAAAATCCTTTAACCCAGTTTTATTACAATTTTCATAGGAATATAAAAGTCTTTTCATGCTTAAATTAACTAAATTCAAATTCTCTTTTAATATTTCAACAGAGCCTCTATCCATAAAGTAAAATTCCCATATCAAAATGTCCTTCCTTCCTAAGGAAATCTACAATTTGATACTCCACATTTTCATCTGCGACAAATTTCAAACTTTACGCCTCTGCAAGTATAGGGTATATAACATCAGCTTTAATTGCATCTGCAGCAAATGCCAGAGCTGCCTGTATACTTGCTTGTGTAAGTCGTGGGTATGAATCTAGAAGCTGTTCTATTGTTTCACCAGCAGCTAATTTTTCTAAAATTAACTCAACCGAAATTCTGGTGCCTACCACAAAAGGTTTACCCATTAATATATCAGGGGATGTAGTAATAAAATTTTTCATGTGTGAACTCCATTAAACAAATACTAAAATATATATTTTACAGAACTTTTTGCATCATCTCCAAATACCAGTCTACAGTCCTTTCAAGTCCCTCTTCAAAAGTAACAGACTGCTTCCAGCTCAGTTCATTCTTGATTTTAGAGCAATCAGCAGCATACCGCCTGTCATGACCCGGCCTGTCTTTTACATAAGTGATTAGATTCTGTAATTCATTTTTATCTTTTCCGGTTTTTTTCGCAACTATACTTATAAGTGAATTTATAAGCTCAATATTTTCCCATTCATTTTCTCCGCCTATTAAATAAGTCTCCCCTGCTCTTCCATTTTGCATAATAGTCCAAACAGCACTGCAATGATCATTCACGAAAATCCAGTCCCTGACATTTTTCCCGTCACCATAAACGGGCAGTGGTTTATCTTCAATCATATTAAAAATCATTAAGGGAATTAATTTTTCTGGAAACTGGTAAGGGCCGTAATTATTTGAACTATTGGAAATGGTAACAGGAAGCCCGTAAGTATGATAATAAGCCATTACCATATGATCACTTGCTGCTTTACTGGCAGAATATGGTGAATGGGGATCGTAGGGAGAAGTCTCTGTAAAAATTCCTGTTTTCCCAAGGGAGCCGTAAACCTCATCGGTGCTGACATGATGAAATAAAACATCATCCCTGTATGAGCCATCAGTATTTTTCCAGAAATTTCTTGCAGATTCCAAAATGCTGTATGTGCCCATCACATTTGTTTCAATAAAAGTCATGGGATCTAAAATAGATCTGTCCACATGGCTTTCTGCGGCAAAATGCACTACTGTATCTATATCATATTTTTGCAGTATCCTTTCTGCATTATTTTTATCACATATATCACCATGTTCAAAAAAATATCTCTCGCCTCCGAATTCACTATCTATATCGTTCAGATACTCTATTTTCCCGGCGTATGT
>Ga0099364_10010216_pt1 | contig 12927 bp, 9 predicted proteins | sample TergutTh196P3_FD_73070 | JGI IMG/M metagenome (GOLD analysis project Ga0099364, IMG submission 73070) | Microcerotermes parvus P3 segment gut microbial communities from Pointe-Noire, Republic of the Congo - Th196 P3 | ecosystem: Host-associated > Arthropoda: Insects > Digestive system > Gut ...
ATCATTTATATTGTCATCATCATTAAAACTTGCCACGCTTATGGTTCCGTCAGCATTAACTCGTGTTGATATAGAGGGTAACAACTCAAAATAAAATAAAAACCAACTAGTTGTGTCATAATTATCGGCAAGGTTATAGTCTACGCTTCTTTCAACAATATACGGATTAGTCGGCATTGCGGCATTTGAAACTGTTACATCGCAATACGCTGTTGCGTCGCCGACAGTCGTAGCAACGGTGATTCGGGCAGTTCCAATTGCCACGCCTGTTACTATTCCTGTTTGATCAACTGATGCAATATTTTCATTGTCAGATGACCATGTTACACTTTTATCGCTTGCATCTTCGGGTAACACTGTTTCGATCAACTGAAAGCTTTCACCAATAATAACCCCGTGTGTTGTTTGGTTTAGTGAAACGCTTATATCATCAAATGGTTCGTCGCCATCCGACGCAGAAACAGTAAATGATAGCGCCACTATCAACAAAGAAAACACCAATAATGCTGATAATAAATATTTAAATTTCAATTCTTTAGTACACATACAACAAAACCCCCAGAAATTTTTTCGGTTTTAGCAGTTTTATACTAACACCTTGTATCTACATTGTCAACTAATATGTGATATTTTTCTACAATAAATATGTAATTATCCACAAATGCTTGTAATTGTTCAGTGCTACCGTCCAATTTCAAACAAATCGCAATTTCAAAAATACCATTGACAAAATACCATTGACAAAAAAATGATTTCATAAATACCATTGACAAAAAAATGATTTCATAGTACATTACAAAATGTATTAGTGTTGAACAAAGGCGTTCATCAGTTTGTGCGTGAGCCAGCCGTCGATAAGCGGTTGTCCCAGACGCATGATGTGATGAACGCCTTTGCTGTATTGAAGACCGTCTCGTAATTTAAGGAGGAAAAAGTCAATAAAAAGGAGGTTGTGTTAGATGTCAGATAAATATGAAAATCCTTTGTGCAAAAGATACGCAAGCAAGCAAATGCAATTTATTTTCTCAGATGACAACAAGTTTTCTACCTGGCGCAAGCTGTGGATAGCGCTTGCCGAAAGTCAGAAGGAATTAGGGCTTGACATAAGCAAGGAACAGATTGATGAAATGAAAGCTCATATCACCGATATAAACTATGATACAGCCGCAAAGATAGAAGCGGAAACACGGCATGACGTTATGGCGCACATCCACGCTTACGGCGAGTTGTGCCCGAACGCCAAGCCGATCATCCACCTCGGCGCCACCTCCTGTTATGTGGGCGACAACACAGACATAATACTGCAGCGATCCGCGCTGTTATATGTTAAAAAATTGCTCGTAAATGCTATTGCAAAGCTGTACGGTTTTGCAGACAAATACATAGCCATGCCTTGTCTGGCGTACACCCACTTTCAAGCGGCGCAGCCCACCACGGTCGGAAAGCGCGCGGCGTTATGGATACAGGATTTGTTGTTTGACCTTGAGCAACTTGAATTTACGCTTAACAACCTTAAACTTCTCGGGTGCAAAGGAACGACAGGCACAGGAGCGAGTTTCCTCAGCCTGTTTGACGGCGACCATGAAAAAGTTAAAGCACTGGAACAAAAGATAGCAAAAAAGATGGATTTTGAACAAGTGTATTCTGTAAGCGGCCAGACATATTCGAGAAAGGTTGACTATTACACTTTGTCGGTATTATCGGGCGTAGCGCAGAGCGCGTATAAATTCTCAAACGACATTCGCCTACTGTCTCACATGAAAGAGGTTGACGAACCTTTTGAGAAAAGCCAAGTAGGTTCAAGCGCGATGGCGTACAAAAGAAATCCGATGAGGAGCGAGCGCATCGCTTCCCTCGCGCGCTATGTAACGGTTGACGCGCTTAATCCCGCTCTGACGGCAAGCGCACAATGGCTGGAGCGAACCCTTGACGATTCCGCAAACCGCCGCATAGCCATTCCCGAAGCCTTCCTTGCCGTAGACGCGATCCTTTCGCTATACATCAATATCGCGGGCGGGCTTACCGTTTATCCGAATATCATTGAGAAACATTTGAATGAGGAGCTTCCCTTTATGGTAACCGAAAACATATTAATGTTTTGTGTTAAAAAGGGCGGAGACAGGCAGGCATTGCACGAAAAAATACGTCTGCATTCGGTTGAAGCCGCAAAAAACATAAAACAGGGCGGCAGAGAAAATGATCTGATTGTTCGAATTTTGGATGACCAAGCTTTTGGCGTTACAGAAAAAGAATTAAATGAATTGCTGTGTGCAGAGCAGTTTACAGGCAGAGCAAAAGAACAGGCCGAAGAATTTTTAGCTGAAGTCCAGACAATTCTTGAAGCTAATAAGGAGCTTATAGGAATGGAAGTGGAAATATCAGTATAGGGGGAATTAGATATAGTAGGGAGCTTTGAGGAATGGAAGTGGAAATATCGGTATAGGGGGAGTTGGGTATAATAGGGTGCCTTGAATAATGGATGTGAAAATACGGTATAGGAGGAATTAGGTATGCTAACAGCAATAGTGGGAATCAATTGGGGCGATGAGGGCAAAGGGCGCATGGTTGATCTACTGTCTGAAGGGTATGACGTGATTTGCCGTTATCAGGGTGGAAACAACGCAGGGCATACAGTAGTCAATGAGAAGGGAAAGTTCATATTAAATCTGTTGCCGTCCGGCATCCTTCGTGAAAACGTTGTAAATATTATGGGCAATGGCATGGCAGTTGACATAGAACATCTTTGTGGTGAAATAAAGGCACTTAGGGACAAGGGCATAAACGTAACGCCCGACAACCTTAAAATAAGCGACAAAGCTAACATATGTATGCCCTATCATAAAACGCAGGATATATTGGAGGAAGACCGTCTCGGTGATAAAAAATTTGGTTCAACTAGGAGGGGCATCGCTCCGGTATACGGCGATAAGTATATGAAAAAAGGGATACGGATGGGAGATTTGAATTGCCCCGAAACTCTAAATCAAAAGCTTGCAGACATCCTGGAATGGAAGAATATTGTGCTTGGCGGTTACGACTCAGGCAAAGCGAATTTATCCGATATCATGCGTTGGCTTGACGAATACGGAACGCCGCTTCTACCGTTTATCACAGACACGACTGAATATCTTTCCGCATCCGCCGCAGACAACAAAAATATTCTGTTCGAGGCGCAACTTGGCGCACTCCGGGATATAGATTACGGCATTTATCCCTACACTACATCCTCCCAAACACTGGCGGGTTACGCTACTATCGGCGCGGGAATACCGGGAGAGAAGCTTGACTGCGTGATTGGCGTGATGAAAGCTTATTCAAGCTGTGTGGGCGAAGGCCCATTTGCCGTCGAAATGTACGGCGACGAAGCTCACGCCTTGCGTGAAGCTGGAGCCGAATACGGCGCGGCGACCGGCAGACCCCGCAGAGTCGGTGGGTTTGATATTCCGGCAAGCCGGTATGGCATACAGATGCAGGGCCCTGACGAGATAGCGCTGACTAAGCTCGATGTGCTTTCATATCTTGATAAAATTCCGGTTTGCGTCGCGTATGAAATTGAAGGCATAAAATGTGACACTTTTCCGATAGGGGATAAACTGACAAAAGCAAAACCGATATATGAATACTTGGACGGTTTTAAGACAGATATATCAAAATGCCGAAATATGGCAGACCTGCCGGATGCGGCGATCAAATATATTAAGTTCATCGAAGCTGCAGTAGGTTGCCCTATTAAATATGTGTCTGTCGGCGCAGGACGAGACGATTATTTAGTAATGGGATAACCATCGCTTTGTGCGGTTTGGTAGATTTGTAAAAACTTTGGAGGGTTGAAGCTATGTGCGGTATTATTGGTTATGTAGGAAGTGAGAACGCCGTTCCTATCATTGTTGAGGGACTGAAAAAATTGGAATACAGAGGATATGATTCGGCGGGCCTAGCCGTTTATACTTGCGGCACCGAACCATCCGGTGGCGCCGAACTCTCCGGCGGTGGTTTTGCCGTCATAAAAAAGAAGGGCAGATTATCTGTTTTAGAATCCGAAATTAAACGTAACCCTATCAGCGGCTATGTCGGTATCGGCCATACTAGATGGGCCACACACGGCGAGCCGTCAAATGAAAACTCTCATCCACACTTGGGGAACCAAAACAAGATTGCTATCGTACATAACGGAATTATTGAAAACTACAAGCAACTGCGTGAGAAGTTGACTGCAAAGGGGATAAAGTTCACATCGGAAACAGACAGCGAGGTTGTCGCACAGCTCGCTGAGTATTACTATGAAGGCGACATCATTGAAACGGTTATTAGGGTCGTGAACAGGCTGGAAGGCTCTTACGCACTGGGCATTATGTGCTTAGACGAGCCGGATAAGCTGATTGCCATAAAGAAAGACAACCCACTTATTATAGGCATTTCCGACAGCGGGAATTTCATTGCGTCCGACATCCCGGCTGTGCTGGAGCATACGTCAACCGTTTACTACCTGGAAGACAAGGAGATAGCAGTTATTGTAAAAAACAAGACTTTGTTTTATAATATTGATAAAGAAATTATAAACAAAAAGCCCGAGACTATTACGTGGAGCGTCGAAAGCGCTTCAAGGGGCGGTTATCCGCATTTTATGCTTAAAGAAATAACGGAACAGCCGAAGGCTTTGCTGGATACGATAAACTCAGCGCTTCAAATCGGCTCGAATAAGGAGGTTATCGACTGCCTTGATATAAGCGCGTTTAATAAAGTCGTTATTACCGCATGCGGCTCGGCATACAACGCAGGAATAGTCGCGAAATATGTGTTTGAAAAGTTGTGCAGAATACCCGTTGAGGTTGATTTAGCAAGCGAATTCAGATATAAAGACGCCATTATTGACGAAAAAACTTTTGTAATCTTGATAAGCCAATCAGGAGAAACAGCCGATACGATTGCCGCTATGCGCGAGGCTAAAGCTCTGGGTGCGACAACATTGTCAATCGTTAATGTGATCGGCAGCGCTATAGCAAAAGAAACGGATCATACGATTTATACGCTTGCGGGCCCCGAGATAGCCGTAGCGACAACAAAAGCTTTTTCGACACAACTTGCGCTTTTGTATATTCTTGCGGTGAAATTTGCGCGAAAGCTGGGAAAAATATCGGAGTTAGCTCAAACCGAATTGTTAAGCGAGATAAAAACTATTCCCGAAAAGGTGACTTCAATACTTAACGAGATCAAGAATATCCAGCACTATGCCGCGAATTGCATCGCATATAAAAGCATATTTTTTATCGGGCGGAATATTGACTATGCCATAGCACTTGAAGGATCCTTGAAATTAAAGGAGATTTCATACATCCACTCTGAGGCTTATGCGGGAGGGGAATTGAAACACGGCACAATCGCGCTTATTGAAGACAATACATTAGTGGTCGCTCTTTCCAATTATGAAAGGCTTGCGCCTAAAATAACGAGTAATACCGAGCAGGTTATAAGCCGCGGCGCAAAGGTTCTTTTGGTGGGAAATTGTATGGCGGCGAACACAAGCGAGAAACTGTCGTTAATAAACACGCCCAAAATACATGAATTGTTTTCACCGTCGCTTACGGTTATTGTACTACAGCTTTTTAGTTATTATGTGGCCGCGAATAAAGGTTTGGATATAGATAAACCGCGTAATCTAGCGAAAAGCGTTACTGTAGAATAGGAGGTATTGTGATGAACAGTACAGCAAAAGAAGTATTGGACTTTGTAAAGGAAAATGACGTTAAATTCATCCGGCTAACTTTTTGCGATTTGTTAGGGGTACAAAAAAACATTTCGATTATGGCCGATGAATTGGAATATGCATTTGATAGCGGAATTTCCTTTGATGCGCACGCAATCCACGGTTTTCGGGAGGTTGTGTGTTCCGATTTGCTACTTTTCCCTGACCCCGTAACACTGACGGTGCTTCCGTGGCGGCCGGGGCCAGGCAGGGTCGTAAGGTTTTATTGCGACATCAAAAATCCGGACGGCTCCGCTTTTTACCATGACGGGCGGACATTGCTTAAGCAGGTTGTCGAACGGTGCGAGAAACTTGGGTATGTCTGCAAAATCGGAGCAGAATGTGAATTCTACCTTTTCAAAACCGATGAGAACGGCGAGCCGACGGATGAAACATTCGACAAAGGCGGTTATCTGGACATCGCGCCGATTGACCGCGGAGAGGATGTGCGCCGTGAAATATGTCTGACGCTTGTGGAAATGAATATAAAGCCGGAAACCTCACATCATGAACAGGGGCCAGGGCAAAACGAGATTGATTTCAAGTTCAGCGATGCGCTTACCTGTGCTGATAATTTTCAAACCTTTAAATCAGTCGTAAAAGCTATAGCCGCACGGAACGGCTTGTTTGCGTCCTTTATGCCTAAACCTATTTTAGACGTTCCGGGGAGCGGATTGCACATCAATATTTCCCTTGCTAAAAACGGACGCAATGTCTTCAAAAGCATCAACGAAGGAAACTCTAATGTAGCAGAAAGCTTCATTGCCGGGATACTGACTAAAACACTAAAAATCACCTCATTTTTGAACCCGATTACCAATTCTTATGAACGTTTAGGCAAATTTGAAGCGCCGAAATATGTATCATGGTCACATCAAAACCGCTCTCAGTTAATAAGAATCCCCGCTGCAATCGGTGAAAAGGTCAGAATGGAGCTGCGTTCACCCGATCCTTCGCTGAATCCGTATCTCGCGTTTGCGTTGATCATTTCCGCAGGCCTTGACGGGGTGGAAAACAGTATATCCCTCCCCCCCGAAGTTAACGTGGATTTGTATACGGCGAACAAAATCATAACGAACGGGCTTATGCCGCTGCCGGACAGCTTGGACACTGCTATAGCTCTCACGAAAGGCAGCGCTTTTGTGAAAGGCGTGGTAGGCGAGACTTTGCTCTCAAAATATGTTGCACTCAAAGAAGCGGAAGCGGCAGAATTTGCCGCCGCCGAGGATAAAATTAAGTTTTACAAGGAGCGGTATTTCAAAGTTATATGAAGTTATAAAAAGTTGAATAAGCGGTATTTCAAGTTTACATAAAGTTAAATAAAACTTTATAAAGTCGAATATAGTCGAATAAAGTCGAATTAAATTGAATTAAGTCGAATATAGTCGAATAAAGTCGAATTAAATTAAATTAAGTCGAATAAAGCTGAATAAATATATTCACGAGGAGGTGGCGATAAGGTGGAAAGCGCATTAATAGTTTCCTGTACCGATAAGGGGACAACTTTTTTTACAGACCTGCTAAACAAGGCAGGCCTTATCCAAATCGCCGCTCTGCAGTCATGCGGCGAAGCGCGCAGACTTCTTTTGGAGCGCGAATTTGATTTAATAATTATCAACTCGCCGCTCCGTGACGAAACCGGAGAAAGCTTTGCGCGGTATATCGCCTCAAAAGGTTTGTCTCAGGCTATCCTTGTAGTAAAAAGTGAACTCTTTGAAGCTATATCCGCCGTTTGCGAAGACGACGGCGTGTTGGTTGTTGCAAAGCCGATAAATAAAGCTATATTGTGGTCTGCATTTACACTGGCAAGATCTGCAATGAAACAAATGAAACGGGTGCAAAATGAGAACGAGCGTTTGAAACAGAAAGCTGAAGACATACGGATTGTAGCCCGCGCAAAATGCACATTGATTTCTCATATGAATATGAGCGAGCAGGAAGCTCACCGATTTATCGAAAAACAGGCAATGGATATGCGTTCCACAAGGAGAATTGTTGCGGAGGGGATACTAAAGACTTATGAGAATTAAAAGAAAATTGAACGAGGAATGCGCTGTTTTCGGGATAAGCTTGAAAACAAACGAAGCTGTAGGCGTCACATACAACGGGTTGCTTGCGTTGCAACACCGTGGTCAGGAAGGCGCGGGTATTGCGGTGGCAAATAATCGTAAAATTATATGCCATAAGGATGTAGGGCTTGTAAGCGAAGTGTTTTCTAGCGACAGGCTTGCAAAAATGCCTACAGGGCAGGTGGCAATCGGACATACCCGTTATTCCACTACTGGCAACAATACGAGGGAAAATGTCGGGCCTTTTGTAACAGAGTATTTGACAGGGCGGATTGCCGTGGCGCACAATGGCAACATTACAAACGCGCAAGAGCTTCGTGAGGAATTAAGCAGTCTGGGTCTTCGTTTCGACGCAACAAGCGACAGCGAGGTTATTTCCTCGTTAATCGCTTACTACATAACGAAAGAAGAAAGCGCGTTATCGGGAGTTGTTAAAGCGGCGGATTCTCTGCGCGGAGCATTTTCGCTTGTCATTGCAAGCAGTAAAAACAAACTGATTGCCGTTCGCGACCCGAATGGTTTTCGTCCGCTGTGTATCGGGAAAAATGAGGAGGGCTGCGCCGTTGCTTCGGAAAGCTGCGCATTGGAGGTCTGTGGATTTGACTTTGTAAGGGATGTACTGCCTGGTGAGGTTGTAGTGATAGAAAATGGGGAAATAACACATCATGGCAATCGGCTGAGGAAAAAGGATAGTAATACCGGGCTTTGTATTTTCGAGTATGTATACTTTGCGCGTCCTGACAGTGTGATTGACCAGCTGAGCGTATATGAAGCCCGCTATAATATGGGTGTTATTTTAGCTGAAGAATACCCGGTAGACGCCGAAATTGTTTGCGGCGTACCTGATTCGGGACTTGAAGCCGCAAGCGGATACAGCGCCGGAAGCGGGATACCGTTGGCGGCAGGGTTTGTAAAGAACAGATATGTAGGGCGCAGTTTTATTTATCCGACTCAGTCACAGCGAGATAGCGCGGTGCGGCAAAAGCTCAATCCGCTTGCAGCAAATATCAACGGGAAAAAGGTCGTGCTTGTGGACGATTCCATCGTACGGGGCACAACAAGCGAGAAAATTGTCAGGAGCCTTAAAAACGCGGGCGCCAAGGAGGTTCATATGAGGATTTCCTCGCCCCCGTTTCTGCATACATGCCATTATGGAACCGATATAGACAGCGAGGAAAACTTGATTTCGAATAAAATGAGTTTAGACGACATTTGCCGCAGTATCGGCGCGGATAGCTTGGGATATATCAGCATGGAAGGGTTGGAAAAAGCCTGTGACAAATGCGTGTTGCCCTTTTGTACAGCCTGTTTTACCGGAAACGGATCAGCTTCACGAAAAAAGAAGGATGTTTTTGAGGAACCTTAGGAGCTTGTAATAAATAAGTTGCGGAATTTGCCGTAGTATTTTTGCAGCTCTGCAAGGCGTCAAAACGCAGGAATGCTTTGTGACTTGCGAGTTTTGACAACGCAGCAGAGCGGCAAAAAGACAAGGCAAAAACGCAAATTATTTATTTCAAGCAACTTAGACTAATTCAAGCGACTTAGACTAATTCAAGGTTGTGAACTTGCCATCGCGGACGGCTACGACATACATTGTATACCCGTCCCTGTCGCCGCGTTCGTCGAATGTCATTTCCCCGCCGGAGGAAAGCATATCGGTAAACGTCATTTCCTTGATTTTTGAAACCAGCGTTTCCTTTGTTGCTCCAGTATTCATAGCCTGACTGATGATCATTAACTGATCATAATAAAATGCGGCAGGTAGGGTGGGATCGCCGACATTGTACCTTTCGTGGAAATCCTTAAAAAAGTCAGTAAAGACCTGACGGTTGTCATATGGATTGAAGTCGCACAGGAGATAGATATTGTCCTCAAATCCACTTTCAACAACACGGGTAATAAAAGTTGAGTCAAGGCAGGAAGCATCACCTATAAAGTTTACGCTTTCGAAGCCGCCCATACGGCTAGCTTGGGCGATAATCAACCCTACGTCAGTATAATCGCCTATACAAATTACGGTATCGGCATCGACAGAGAGTACTTTTGTGAGGTGAGCCGAAAAATCGCGATCAGAGCCAGCGGCAAACGATTCTCTAAGGACAATATCAGCAGTTCCTATTTCATCAATCCTCGTGCCTATCTGCTCGATCATCATCACACCATAGTCACCCATAGCATATATTAACGCAATCTTTTTCCCTCCCAGGTCATCGGCAGTGAAATCCGCAAATTGCGGCCCTTGAACGTCTGTTGGCAGGCACATCCTTATCATATTGTTGCTCACAAGCGACCTGCTATTTGCGGTCGTCGCGAAATACGGAAGCCCTGCTTGCTCATAAATCGGCAGTGCAGCAAGTGCCGCGCTTGAAAATAGGTGCCCGACGATACACAAGTAATCTTCGTCCTCGGATATCCTTTGTGCAACAAGCGCCGCCTCAACAACGTCAGCTTTATCATCAAAAATCACAGCTTCTACTTGCGCCCCCTTTATTCCGCCATTAGCATTTATTCTCTCAACTGCCAATTCTGCCGCATATTTGCCCTGCGCCCCCAGATCCGCGACAGGGCCAGTAAGCGCTGTCACAACAGCAACTTTTAATACAGGGTTATCTTCCAAGTCTTCAGGTGAAGAGCATGACACGGAAACCAGAAGCATTGTTGATACCAGAAGCATTGCTGGTATCATAAGTATTGAAATAACTCTTTTCATATTGATTTCTCCTTTTATTATTTAATGTTTATTGTTTATTTTGCCTAAAACTGGCAATTTTTTTACATTAACTATTTACCCGCCGAGATACGCCTTTTTTACTGCTTCATTGTTTAGCAAATCCATACTTCTTCCCTCAAGTATAATTTCCCCGCTTGCGATGACATACGCTCGGTCGGATATGTTGAGCGCTTTCTTCGCGTTTTGTTCGACAAGCAAAATGGTCACGCCATCTTTTCTGATTCTTTCAATTTCTTCATATACGTCATTGACGGCGACGGGCGAAAGCCCCAATGAAGGTTCGTCCAGCATAAGCATCTTTGGGTGTGACATAAGCGCCCTGGCAATGGAAAGCATTTGTTGCTCGCCACCGCTGAGAAGGCCGGCTTTCTGCTTACTGCGTTCACGAAGAGCCGGGAAAAACTTGAAATACTTCTCAACATTCTTTCGCATCTCTCCTTTGTCCTTTCGGATATATGCACCGATTTCCAAATTTTGCCGAACAGTTGACTGTGCAAACACCATACGCCCTTCTGGCGCGTGGGATATTCCGGCTCTGACGATTTTTTCCGCTTGTAGCCCCACAATGCTTTTACCAAGCCATTCAATCGTACCCTCGTCAGGCTTTAAAAGGCCTGAGATTGTTTTAAGCAACGTAGACTTTCCTGCACCGTTATATCCAATAAAGGATACAATCTCACCCTCCATCACATGCATATTAACCTTGTGAAGAGCTTTAGTTGAGGCATAACTCACTGAAAGGTTCTCTATTTTCAGCAACATAGGCTATCTCCAAGATAAACTGCGATGACCTTTGGATCGTTTTGAATTACTTTTGGCACATCCACAGTTATTTTCGTTCCCGCATCCAACACCATAATTCTGTCCGCAGTTGACATCATTGCTTGCATATTATGTTCAATAAGCACAATGGCAATTTCACGCTCGTCGCGGATCTTTTTTATAAGCCCCATCATTTCCATGGCTTCGGCTGAGTTCATACCTGCAGCCGGCTCGTCAAGAAGCAGGAGCTTAGGCTCACACACAAGCGCCCGGGCTAAATCCAGCCTCTTTTGTTGCCCATATGCCATACTTCCGGCTATTTCGCAATTCATCCCCGAGAGGTTAACCATTTCCAAAGCAACCTCAGCTCTTATCACAATATCTGCTTCGCTATCATGAAAGTGTTTATTCCGAAACAGTGCGTCAAACTTATTTGTAGTTATTTGATAGTGTTCACCCACCATTACATTTTCGATAACTGTCATAGCCTTGAATAGCCGCAGGTTTTGGAAGGTCCTGCTAACGCCAAGCCGGGCAATCTTGTGCGGCTTAATGCCAGTTATATCCTTGCCGCAAAATATTATCCTGCCGGATGTTAGGCTATATACCCCGGTCAGTGCGTTGAGTATTGTTGTTTTCCCGGAACCGTTCGGGCCAATTATTCCAAGAATCTCATTCGTATCCACATATCCGCTGACATTATCAACAGCGTGCACGCCGCCAAAATATACGCTTATGTCCTTCATTTCCAGTAAATGCACTATAAATCATCGCCCCTTAAGTTTTTTTGAAAACAGTCTCACGGGGTGAAACGCTTTCAAATACGCGCCAATCTTTTTGTCTAAAATACCGCCTTGCCCTGCGAAAGCAATAGAACCGAAAATACCCTGCGGACGAATCAGGATTACAAGGATAATAATAATCCCTCCAAGCCCCATCCGATAAACCGCCAGTGAACGGATGAACTCCGGCACTACTACAAAAAAAACCGCGCCGAATACCGCGCCAATAAGGCTTCCCAAACCTCCCAGAATATTCATTTGCATTATCAGCAACGAAGTTTCTATGTTGAACATTGTCGGGCCAACAAAATTGATGTAATGCACCATTAAACTTCCGGCCATGCCAGCAATCGCCGCGCCTATCGCAAAAGCCTCCATCTTGTACAGGTTTACGTCTATCCCCGCTGCGCGCGCCGCAATTTCATCGTCCCTCACAGCTTCGAGCGCCCTGCCAAATGGTGATTTCACAAGCCTTTTTAAAACAATGTAGAAAAATACAGTCATGAATAATGCCAAATAGTAATACCTGATCCCAGTATTGAGGGCAAACCCAAAAAATGATGGCGACGGAACCCCCGCAATTCCTAAAGGCCCCTTTGTAAGGCTATACCAATTGGTCGTCAACGCTAAAAATAATTGCAGGAATGCAAGAGTAATAAGGCTCAGAAAATCCACTGCCACTCTAAGGCACGGAATTGCAATTATCAGGCCGAATATGGCGCCAACTATCCCAGCCACAATAAAGCACACTATAAAAGGTATGCCATAGTTAACTGACAACAGGGCAGACACATATGCCCCAAGGCCAAAAAACGCTGAATGCCCAATATTGAGCATTCC
>Ga0099364_10010217_pt1 | contig 12926 bp, 8 predicted proteins | sample TergutTh196P3_FD_73070 | JGI IMG/M metagenome (GOLD analysis project Ga0099364, IMG submission 73070) | Microcerotermes parvus P3 segment gut microbial communities from Pointe-Noire, Republic of the Congo - Th196 P3 | ecosystem: Host-associated > Arthropoda: Insects > Digestive system > Gut ...
CACTTATACGAAATGTACGCCGTCACGCTGCTGCTGACGATAATGGCCTTCATCAAACACCGCGAGAATATCGTCCGCTTGATAAAAGGTGAAGAACGCAAGACGTATTTGCGGGGGCGGGAAGGATAACACATGGCAAACATCGGTATCATCGGCGCCGGCACCTGGGCCTATGCCCTGGCGTTGCTGCTACATAAAAACGGCCACCGGATTACGCTGTGGTCGGCCTTGGCGCATGAGATAGAGGCCCTGGCAAGTAGGCGCGAACATCCGGCCCTGCCCGGCGCGAGCCTGGCTGTGGATGTGCGGCTGACGCAGGAATTGACCGATACGGTCAATAAAAGCGATGTCCTGGTCCTCGCCGTCGCCTCGCCCTATGTACGTGGTAGCGCTGCGGCCCTGGCCCCCCTCGTCGCCCCCGGCCAAACAATAGTGAACGTCGCCAAAGGCATAGAGGAAGGCAGCCTTAAGACGATGTCGCAGGTGATAGAAGATGAGATTCCCCAGGCCAATGTCGCCGTCCTGTCCGGCCCCTCCCATGCCGAGGAAGTGGCGCGGCTTATTCCCACCACGATAGTGGTCGGGGCCAAAGATAAACAGACGGCGGAGTACTTGCAAGGCATTTTCATGAACGAAGCCTTCCGCGTCTATATAAACTACGATGTCCTGGGGATAGAACTGGGCGCAGCCATAAAAAATGTCATCGCCCTGGCCGCCGGCATCTGTGATGGCCTGGGTTATGGCGATAACTCCAAGGCCGCCCTGATTACTCGCGGTATTGCGGAAATATCGCGCCTGGGCGTGGCCATGGGAGCCAGCGCCGCCACCTTCTACGGCCTCTCCGGTATCGGCGACCTGATTGTTACCTGCGCCTCCGTCCATTCGCGTAACCGCCGCGCCGGCATACTGCTCGGCCAAGGCAAATCACTGGCCGAGGCACTGGCCACAGTACAGATGGTGGTGGAAGGCGTCCACTCCGCCAAAGCCGCCCTCACCCTGGCAGAAAAATACGCAGTAGACACCCCCATCATAGCCCAAACAAACGCCATCCTGTTTGCCGGAAAAGACCCGGCACAGGCGGTACGGGAGTTGATGCTGAGGGATAAAAAGGAAGAAGATTAAAGGCTCTCACCCTCGTTATTGCGGGCTTGCCCCGCAATCTATCCAAGCGTAATAAAGAGATTGCGGCTCGGGGGCCGCAATGACAAGAAAGGAAACAACCATGCAAATCTACGAAGAACTCATCGCCCGCGGCATCCTGGCCCAGGCCAGCGACGAGGCCGAGATACGCGAACTGCTAAATGGCGGCAAAGCCACCTTCTACATCGGCTTCGACCCCACGGCGGACTCCCTCCACGTCGGGCATTTCGTGCCGCTCAGCCTGATGCGCCGCCTGCAACTGGCGGGCAACCGCCCCATCGCCCTGATTGGCGGCGGCACGGGCATGATCGGCGACCCCAGCGACAGGAGTGACTTAAGAAAAGTACTGGACGTGGACATGATAGACCATTACTGCGAATGTATGAAAGGGCAGATGGCCAAGTTCCTGGATTTTGGCGAGGGTAAAGCCATCATGGTCAATAATGCCGACTGGCTGCGTGAGTTAAAATACGTCGATCTGCTCCGCGAGGTGGCCGCCCATTTTAGCGTCAATCGGATGCTGGCAGCCGAATGCTATAAACAGCGGCTGGAAAAAGGCTTAAGCTTCCTGGAATTTAACTACATGATCATGCAAAGCTATGATTTTTATGTCCTCTTTCAAAAATACGGCTGCCAGATGCAGCTGGGCGGCGACGACCAATGGAGTAATCTCTTGGCCGGTGCCGATCTGATACGCCGCAAGCTGGGCAAAAACGCCTATGCGATGACAAATAAACTGCTGGTCAATGCCGACGGCTCAAAGATGGGCAAAACGGCCGGCGGGGCGGTGTGGCTTAGTGCCGAGCGTACCTCCCCCTTCGATTTTTACCAGTACTGGCGCAATGTGGCCGACGCCGATGTCCTAAGTTACATAAAATGGCTGACCTTCTTGCCGCTTGCGGAAATACAGGCGATGGAACAGTGGGAGGGCAGCCAGTTAAATGAGGCCAAAAACATCCTGGCCCGTGAAATGACGACCCTGATACATGGGGAAGACGAGGCAAAAAAAGCCGAGGCCGGGGCACAAAAACTGTTTGCCGCCCACCGTGCGGGCGATATCCACACAGTGGCCGGTGCCGACATACCCACCACCACACTAAAGACAGAAGATTTTTGCGAGGGGCAAACAGACATCGTTTCCTTGCTGGTAAAGGGCGGCCTGGTTTCCAGCCGTTCCGAGGGACGCAGGGCCGTGGAACAAGGCGGCGTGTCGGTAAACGGCGAGAAAATAGGTGATTTCAAGCGCGCTTTCCCAAAAGAGCAGTTTGTCGGCGAGGGCCTGTTAATAAGGCGCGGCAAGAAGCATTTTTGTAAATATGCCTGGGCGGAGGATTGACAACCCCTGCCAAAGTAGAAAATATTAAGGGAATCTTCATAGAATATTCACACATAATACGCAAAACAGCTTGCGCTATTCCATAACGTCCGTTATACTAGATATGGTATTAATTACGCAAAAAAACACGGAGGGTATACAATGTCTACTATGTTTGCGCAAAAAAAGAGAACACAAAAGCAGCTGGCACTGCTAATTTCCGCTATCATAATAATTGCCGGCGTTTTGCCACCGCTGGGCGAAGCTGCGGTAATCGGGAGCGAAAATTCCGCTTATACAATAGAAATCATCGACCCTGCCGGCGCAGAAAACGCGCCGGGTGAAGAGGGAAGAACAGAAGAGAGAACAACTGAAGAAGGAACAACTGAAGAAGGAACAGAAACAGAGGAAACGGAAACAGAAGAAACAGAAACAGAGACCGAAGAAACAGAAACAGAGGAAACAGAAACGGAGACCGAAGAAACAGAAACAGAGGAAATAGAAACAGAAGAAGAAACAGAGACAGAAGAAGAGGAAACAGAAGAAACAGAAACCGAAGAAACAGAAGAAACAGAAACGGAAGAATCAACAACCCGGCAAGCCGACATGGACGAAATGGCGGCCGATTTGGCGGCAGCACTTAGCGAGCTGCAAAGGGCTGAAACGGCAGCCAAAGAGGGACTGGCCGAAATACTGGAAGAAAAGACGGTTTTTGCCGTTCTATATCTGACAGACGCATATGCGCTAAAAGCAGAAGCTGCCAATGAGGCTGGGAGCGTGGCCAGCCTCCATTCCGGCCAGACCGTGGAAATTTCTGATGTGGAGCTAACGGACGGTAAATTCTGGTATGCTGTCACTGTCCACCTGGCGGCGGGGGAGGACACGTTTATTACCCATCAAGGCTATATAGAAAGCCAACACCTGGCCTATGCCGACGAGCTGATCCTCACGTGGGAGGATGCATACCTGGTGCCGTGGTTTACAGCCATGCTGGAATATGAGAAGCAATTGGCCAGCTGGGAGGCATGCCTATCAGAATTGTCCGCATTGGCTAAAGAAGGCGAGGAAACGGACGGGACCAAAGAGCCCGACCCGCTTTACGGCATGCTCCTTTTTGACTCCTTCCTGACAGAAGAGGAGGCCGTAAACCTAAGCATCGAAGACAGTGGCCTGATGTCCATGGCCCACATTGGCGTAAATTCAGAAGACGTGGATCGCTTCCCTCCTAGCTACAGGGATAGCTTGAATGCCTTGAAAAAGAAATACCCTAATTGGGTGTTTGTGCCCGTCAACACCTACCACACTTGGACACGCGCAGTGGATGGTCAGTTATCACCGCCGCAACGCAGCCTGGTCTATTCAACGGCCCGTTCTTCCTGGAAGGGGAAAAAATACAGCGGGGATTGGTTTTTAGCCACCCGCACGGCGGTCGAGTATCTGATGGATCCGCGCAACAACCTCACCGAGCGCCTGGTTTTCCAATTTGAGCAGTTGACCTACAATGATAGCGTGCATAAAAATGAGCAGGCAATGAATAATGTGCTCTCATCCACCTTTATGAATGCCAGTAAACCCATCCCCGGTGATACCCGCACTTATTCCCGGGCATTTCTGGACATAGGTGCGACCCCGGAGGTGCGGGTGAGCCCCTATCATCTGGCCGCCAGGGTCCGTCAGGAGCAGGGGGCAAACGGCACCTCACCGCTGATATCCGGCACATATCCAGGCTACCATGGTTATTACAACTATTTTAACATAGGCGCGAGCGGCTCAAATGATACGGAAGTCATTGTCAATGGCCTAAAATACGCCCAAAGCCGCGGCTGGGATACCCGCTATAAATCACTGGATGGCGGTGCCCGTTTTATCGGCAATGATTATATCAAGCAAGGCCAGGACACCCTGTATTTGGCGAAATTTAATGTTGCGATGGGAAACATGGGCAGATACGACCATCAATATATGCAAAATGTCCAGGCCCCGCAGTCGGAAGCCGGCATGGTCTACAATTTTTACAGTGCCGGCGGGGCGGTGAGTTCCCCCTTTGTCTTCAAAATTCCTGTTTATGAGGGCATGCCGGCCGGGCCGGCACCGCTGGATCCCATAATTTTAGCCAGCAGCGTCACAATAGACAAGGAAAAATATAATGTTGTCAAAGGCGAACCGCTGACCCTCTTTGCAACGGTACTGCCGGCCAACACGACCAACAAGAGCGTGACATGGACGAGTAATAAGCCGGACATCATCAGCATAAACAAGGATACGGGGCGGATAAACACGGATAAAGTGGTGACTGTCGGTGAAACTGCCGTTATCACGGTCCGTACCCTGGACGGCTCAAACAAGGTGGATACCACCGAGGTGACGGTAATAAACGGGGTGAGTACTTTCGTTTGGGATGCGCCCCCTACGTTTGAAATGACTGTAAATGACACTAAACAGTTGACGGCGGAGGCCCATAGCATATTCCATCCCACTGAAAAAATGCGTATAAATTGGCAAAGCAGCGACCCCGCCGTTGCGAGCGTGACCAATATAAGCGACGATGGGGAAGTCATGGTCACGGCCCTAAAGACAGGCCAGGCCGTGATAACGGCCCGCGTGGATGATTGGACGGAATGGGAGCTTACTTGCGTGGTCAATGTGAGGATGTCCAAGGAGGAAGATGAAGCCCCGGTCTTCCCGGATGAAAGCCTCTATCCCCTGCCGCAAAACAACAGATACAAAGCCGATAAAAGTGTTGTCAACATCGAAAGCCATGCGGTGGATAACGACAGCCAGGCCAGCATCGAAATAAGGGACCAATTTGGCAATTCCTTAACAGATGGGGACATCAACAAGTTTGATTTTAGGGCCAACCGCGATGGCCGCTTGCTGTTCGATGTGGCCGAAAGTCCCCTGGCCGATACCCTGATCATAAAGCCCGATCCGCGATTTGAGCCAAAATCAAAAACAAAGGTCAGCGTGACGGCCACACTCCGGGAGGACCCCTTAAAGCGCAAATTTTCCTTTAGCGTGAATGTCGTGCCCAAGGCGCAGACAAAGTCTCTGGAACTGTGGCTGGAAGGGAGCCCGCTGGCAGTGGAAGAGCCGGTGTCCGCATACCATAATCCTGCCAACCCCATGACCTACAACGTCCGGGCCGTTTCAAACGATGCTGCTCCTTTGCAAAAGGTGAAATGGTCGGTGTCGGATTCGTCGGTTGCGCGCCTGCGCAAAGGCGCGGACAATACGGTCAGCGTGACGATAAAAAAGGCCGGCAGTTTCCGGCTTACTTGCCAGGTACAAGATAACTTTAAGACCACGCAAAGTGTCACCATAAATGCGATAAGCTCGGCCCCACAGCCGGTGTCAAAAAACATCGTCTTCAATAAGCAGCGCAGCGGTGAAATAGTAGTTTCCGACCCTTTCACCCTGTTGGAAATGTTTGGATGTGAAATAGTGCCGGAAGATTTTGCCGCCATTTCCCTGACCAGGGGGAAAAATGACTTTAGCCCAGTGGCCGACACGATGACGCTGGAGCCCATCAACGAGGACGGCTTGTATCAATTGACCATGCCATGGAGCCTCCTTAATCAGCGCCTGTCGAATGGGAAATACAACTTGAAGGTAAATATTACGACGTTGGGCTCGCCACTGCTGTCAGACAAGGAGAGCAAGCGGCTCAATGAACTGGCCTTCACCCTGCAGGTGGTCGACAAAAACCCCATCTCTTTTAACCGTATCACCATCAATAACCAACTGATGGATGAGAGCATGAATGTTTTGACAGTGAAGGGCAATGCGCGGATCAATGGCATACACCCCGTTCAAAACCAGAAAAATGACTTTGACCTATTTTTCCGCTTTGTTGAGATAACGGAGACCATGGGTGAGCAGGCAGTGGGAACCGGGATATGGCGGGTCGTGCTCACGGAGAGGGGCAGGCAGCTGTCGCCACGCACGGTGACCGGCGTGGTGGATGTGTCCATGGCCGGATTCCGCGGTGAGCAGGTGAAGCTTAGCGTGAAGTTGGTAAATCAAAAGCCCGCCATTGTGCCGGACAGGATTCCCCAGCTCCAAAGCCAGGGCGCCAGGGACATAAACGAGACCATATGGCTGACAGACAAAAAAACAAAGGAGCGGATTGTGGCCTACGATGTGCACGAGCGTAACAGCGGCCACGATTTAGTTATTAAGACACAAGCAGACGGCAGCCTGAATGTAGAGCTCTCGGATAGCGCAAAATCCCCAAACAAAAAGTTTAAAAACGGCCAGACCCTGACCGCGACCCTGCGGATCATACCCTATGAGGATGTAAATAAAAAAATATGGCGCGATCCCGTGGATGTGCGGGTCAGCATGCGGATATTTAACGATGCCCCGACAGCAAGATTTGGCACTACATCCTTCACCCTAAACCGAAACGCACCGGCGGACAGCGCCGTCACCACTCTCACGACCAACCGTGACAACGAGGCCTTTTTGACGATGGACGGCTGGCGGATAATGTGGCAAAGAAGCGGCTCACAATACGTGCTGGTGGATGAAAATAATCCCATCAGGTTTAACTATAACCGCGCCGCCGGCCTGTTGACCCTGAGCATAAATCCGGACAATGTACCGGGCCCGGGCACTTACAGGTACCGCATCTCCGGCTTCCTGGATAATTTCCCCGCCACAAGCAGGGATCTGACCGTCCGCGTCGTGGAGCGATATGCGGCGCCTGCCATAAGCGTGAGCGGGAGGATGGATTTGCTGCGCCGCCATCAGGCGACCATGCAGGGACTGCCCAAATTGTCCAGCATGAGTACCCAGCTAACGGCCATCAGTTTGTTGGACGGCGCGGATGACAGCAAGAATAATGACAGCTATTACGCCATGCTGCGCCCGGACAATCGTTTCGACATCCGTCTGCGGACAGGCGGCCTGGCCTATGCCAAAAGCACCACCATCCCCGTGCGTCTCCATCTTAGGGGCGGGAGTCATGTGGATACCTCCATGCGCGTAAAACCCACGCAGAGCACACCGAAGATAACAAGGCCCGCCCTGAGGACGATGTACAGGGGCAGCGGCCAGGTGGAGGAGATTTATAATCTGAATGAACTGATAAAACCGGAGTCCGGCTATGTCTTGGCCAACGCCAGATTGTCCCAGGCCCCGGCGGGCTTTGCGATAGGGATTGCTAAAAATTCCAATGGGGAACTGGAGGCGACGGTCCAGGCCGATTCCGAAAGACTAAAACGCGGCACATACAACATCCGCTTAAACCTCTACTTCCAAGGTGCCCAACCCCTGCGCGGCAACCCCGAAGGCAAACCCGTGGTTGTCACGTTGCGCGTCAAAGTGTTGTAGGGACGGTCACCCCCGACCGTCCGCAACAGCCATTTGTAGAAAGGAACACGCATGAACCCCACATACGAAAAACTACTCAACTGCAAAAACAGCCTCACGGACTACATGGCATCCAACGGTCTTGCGGATTTTCGCCCCGCCGTCGCCCTGGTTTTGGGCTCGGGCCTGGGTGACTATGCCGCATGCATGGACGTGAAAGGCGAGCTAAACTATGCCGACATCGCCGCATTTCCCGTTTCGACCGTGCCCGGGCACGATGGCAAATTTATCTTTGGCCATGTGGGCGAAACGCCCGTCCTGTGCATGAAGGGCCGCGTCCATCTATACGAGGGCTACGATGTGGCGGACGTGGTGCTGCCCATCCGCCTGCTGGGTCTGCTGGGAGCAAAGCGGCTCTTTCTGACCAACGCTTCCGGCGGCATCGCCGAGGGTTTACAAGCCGGAGACCTAATGCTGATTACCGACCATATCAGCGTGTTTGTGAAAAATCCCTTGACGGGGGCCAACATGGAGGAACTGGGCACACGTTTCCCCGACATGAGCACGGTGTATCAGCCCAAGCTAAATGGCATTATCCGCAAATGCGCCGCCCGTCTGGACATCCGTCTGCCGGAGGGCATCTACGCCCAGACGGCGGGACCCTCTTTTGAGAGCCCGGCGGAAATACAGATGTTAAAAGCAATGGGGGCCGCCGCCGTGGGCATGAGTACGGCCGTGGAGGCGATCGCCGCCAACCACATGGGTATGGAGGTCTGCGGCATATCCTGTGTCTGCAACCTGGCCGCCGGCCTTAGCCCCACACCGCTCACCCACGAGGAAGTGCAAGAAGCCGCCGCTGCCGCCGCCCCGCCCTTCAAGAGCTTGGTCACGGAAGCGATTGGAGCAATGCATGATGCATAATATCCCCACCTTAATAACAGCCGCCCTGGCTGCCAGGGAGCGCGCCCACGCCCCCTACTCCGGCTACCATGTCGGGGCGGCCGTGTTGTGTGATGGCGGCAGCATCTACTCCGGCTGCAATATCGAAAACGCCTCATACGGCGCCACCGTCTGCGCCGAGCGGGTGGCCATTTTTAAAGCCATTAGTGAGGGGGAGCAGCAAATTTGCGCCGTTGCCATCGTGGGCGGGCCGGCGGGAAGCGAGATAGAAGACTACGCCTATCCTTGCGGCATCTGCCGCCAGGTGATGGCCGAGTTTTGCGCTGATGCCGGGGATTTTACCGTTGTGGTTGCTAAAAGTGTGGATGAATATAAGGTTTTTAATGGACTGGATGAGTTATTGCCGTATGCGTTTGGGGGTTAGGCGGACGGAGCTATCGTGTTGATACACGCCGGGGGCGTTTGAATCACACTCCGCCCCTGTTGTTGACACTGTATGATACACACATCAAATGGAGGAACACCATGAAAACACGACTCTACAACGCCCGCATCCTCACGATGACGGACGATAATCCGATCTTCCAGGGCGAAGTCCATGTGGAAGATGCCATGATAAGCTACGTTGGGGCGGCGGTGGATGGCAGCGGCGCAGACTGGGAACGCGAGATGGATTGCCGGGGCAACCTGCTCATGCCCGGCTTCAAAAACGCCCACACCCATTCCGGCATGACCCTGCTGCGCTCCTATGCCGATGATCTGCCGCTTTCCGAATGGCTGGAGAAACAAGTCTGGCCGATAGAGGAAAAATTAAATGGCGATGACATCTACCACCTGACCCGGCTGGCCATACTGGAGTATCTGACCAGCGGCATCACGGCGATTTTCGAAATGTACATCACCCCGGACACGGTGGCCGCCGCCTGTCAGGACATGGGCATGCGCTGCGTCCAGGTCGGGGCCGCCAATGACTTTGGCACGACCGCCAAGCGGGTCGGCGAGCTATATGAAACACTAAACGGTGTCCACCCCCTGACGGCCTTCCACTTGGGCTTCCATGCCGAATATACCTGCCAGGAATCGTTGCTGCAAGAAATAGCCGAACTGGCCCGGCATCATAAGGCCCCCGTCTTCACCCATCTGGCCGAGACCCAGGCCGAAGTGGCCGGTTGCGTGGAGCGGCACGGCAAAACCCCGGCCGTGTATTTGGATTCGCTGGGCATTTTTGACCATGGCGGCGGCGGCTACCACTGCGTCCACATGAGTGATACGGACACGGCCATCTTCCGTGAAAAAGGCCTGTATGCCGTCACCAATCCGGCCTCCAACCTCAAGCTCGCCAGCGGCATCGCCCCAATCAACACATATTTGAAAGAAGGTATCCCCGTCGCCATCGGTACCGACGGCCCGGCCAGCAACAACTGCCTGGACATGTTCCGGGAAATGTTCCTCGTGAGCGGCCTGGCCAAGGTGAAAGAAGCCGACGCCGCCGCTGCTCCCGCCATGGAAATACTGAAGATGGCCTGTGTGAATGGCGCCCGCTGCATGGGATTGAGTAAATCCACGGGCATCAGCGTTGGCCAATATGCCGATCTGATAGTGATGGATTTGCAACAGCCCAATATGCAACCGCTTAATAATATCGCCGCCAATGTCGTCTACTCCGGCTCCAAGCAAAACGTCGCCCTGACCATGATACACGGCCGCATCCTCTATGAAAATGGCGAATTTGCAAAAAACGTGGATGTGGGGGCCATCTACCAAAAAGCCAACGAAATTATTGAGCGCGTGAACTGAAAACGCTGCGCGTTTTTGCCCCCTATCAAAAGAAAGTTTAATCCGCCATGGAATACCTGCTTTTTTCCCTCATCATCGTCGCTGTCATCGTCCTGCTCATGCTGATGGGTTGGATACATGAACGGCGACGCGAGCAAGCATTAAAAAAAAGCCTGGCCGCAGACTATGGTGTCTTGCCGGGGCGCGAGTATACATCCGAGCAGATGAAAATCATCGCCCGCTACTGTATGGCAGAGAGCCATGGGCAGGGCCTGGATGACATCACCTGGCATGATTTGGACATGGATCAGATGTTTAAGCGCATGAACCACTGTCATTCATCAGCCGGCGAGGAATATCTGTATTATTTGCTGCGCAACCCCTGCTTTGAAAGCGATACCCTGCAAAAAAGGGAAGAACTCATCAGCTTTTTTAGCACCCATCCCGGGGAACGTATTGCGTGGCAGCTGATTTTTACCCGCATCGGACACAGCGGCAAGTATGCGATCCATGATCACCTGAATTTTCTCGGACAAGTTAAAATGCGTTCACAGTGGCCGCATTATCTCGCCATTTCGGGCTTTGTTTTTGCCATTGGCCTTACGGCCTATATCCCCGGCCTGGGCATTGCGGCCCTGTGTATCAGCCTGGTCTACAACCTGATCAGCTATTTTTCCTTGAAAAAAGATGTGGAGGCGTATATCAGCTGTTTTGCCTACATATACCGGGTGCTGGACATGCTAAAAGCAGTCGAGAAAAACCGTGTTGACATACTGGATGATTTGATTGCTGAAATGCTAAGTTACCGGGCGGATTTTAGGAAATTCAAACGGGGTTCCTTCTTGCTGTTATCCCCGACCCGGCTGGCCGGCGGCAATCCCCTGGATATTCTCCTGGATTATCTGCGGATGCTGTTCCACCTGGACTTGTTAAAGTTTAGGCAAATGCTGGGCGAGGTAAAAAAACACGGGGCAAAAATAGTACGCATCATATCCATCATGGGCTCCGTCGAGGCGATGATTGCCATCGGGGCCTGGCGGCAGTACTTGCAAGATAGTTTTGCCATGGCACAAGATGCTGCGTTTGATTTGCCCGGCAAGCCACAAGATGAAAGCAAAAAAAGTAAAAAAGACGGCGCACTTGCATTTTGTGTGCCGCAATTTCACACGTCGCGCAGCGATGCATCGTCGCATGCTTGCGATGATATGCATATCATGGCCGCTGGCCTCTATCACCCATTGCTTAGCACCCCGGTAAAAAACGACATCCATGTAAAAAACTCGTGGCTGCTTAGCGGCTGCAATGCTTCGGGCAAGTCCACCTTCCTGAAGACGGTGGCGATAAATGCCATTTTGGCGCAGAGTGTCCACACTTGCACGGCCGCCAGCTACCGGGCGAACTATTTCCATGTGGCCACTTCCATGTCGCTAAAAGATAATATAATGGCGGGGGATTCCTACTATATGGTCGAGATCAAGGCGATGAAGCGCTTGCTGGATTTATGCCGCAATAGCCGCCCTCCGGTGCTGGTCTTGGTGGATGAAGTGCTGCGCGGTACCAACACCGTCGAGCGGATCGCCGCCTCCACGCAGATTCTAAAGGGTCTGAATGGGCCTGGCAGCCTCTGCCTGGCGGCGACCCATGATGTGGAGCTTACGCAACTGCTCACCGCCGAGTACGAAAATTATCATTTTGCGGAGGAGATACGGGCCGGGGACGTGCATTTTTCCTATAAGCTCCTGCCCGGGCCGGCGACATCGCAAAACGCGCTCCGTCTGCTCCGGGTGATGGGTTATGATGAGGAGCTGGTCGCTGCGGCTGAGCGGATGACCACGTCATTCTGAGCGTATGCCCGTGTCATTCTGAGCGAAGCGAAGAATCTTAAACGAAAGGGTTTACATGAACGTAAAAATCTACACCGACGGCGCGGCGCGGGGGAATCCCGGGCCGGGCGGCCATGGAACGATTGTCCAATATGTGGATTCCACCGGAAAGCTGCATGAGCGGGAGTTTTCCGGCGGCTGCCCACAGACGACCAATAACCGCATGGAGCTTATGGCGGCCATCGTCGGCCTGGAGGCGCTAAATCGCCCTTGCGCGGTTATACTGTTTTCCGATTCCAAGTACCTGGTGGATGCGTTCAATAGGAACTGGATAGCGCTCTGGCAGCAAAAAGGCTGGAAAAAGAGCGACAACAAGCCGGTCAAGAATATCGACCTCTGGCAACGACTCCTGGCGGCCGCTGCCCCCCACCAGATAAACTACATCTGGGTCAAGGGCCACGACGGCCACCCCCTAAACGAACGCTGCGACAGCTTGGCCACCGCCGCGGCCGATGCCATCGCGCCGCATCCCGGATGAAATCCCTCGTAGGTCGCGATGTCCTCATCGCGCCGTGTCGGCCTCGTAGGGCGCGATGTCCTCATCGCGCCGTGTCGGCCTCGTAGGGCGCGATGTCCTCATCGCGCCGTGTCGGCCTCGT
>Ga0099364_10010218_pt1 | contig 12924 bp, 11 predicted proteins | sample TergutTh196P3_FD_73070 | JGI IMG/M metagenome (GOLD analysis project Ga0099364, IMG submission 73070) | Microcerotermes parvus P3 segment gut microbial communities from Pointe-Noire, Republic of the Congo - Th196 P3 | ecosystem: Host-associated > Arthropoda: Insects > Digestive system > Gut ...
CCAAGGCATGGACATATCGCTCATAAATGAGGATATTACCGCAATTCTCGCTAAAATCAAGTGGCTTAAATACATTCGATTTTCTTGTGATGACGGTTATAAATTGCAACATTTTGAGAGAATGGCGCGCTTGTTCAAAAACCACGGTGTCGGCTTGTCGAAAGTCTTTATTTACATACTCGTGCGTAAAGACCTCGATGCCGCCGATTACCGCGTTCAAGAGCTGAACAAAATCTACAAAAACTTCAATCTCTACGCACAGGCAGAGCGGAATCCGGGAATTGTCCCATCAAGATTACAGCTTGACTTCGCTCAGAAATATGTCTATAAAGGGCTTTATAAAAGGGAAACTTGGCGGCAGTATTGTAGGCGATTGGGGCTTGACAGCGGTTAAAAATTTAGCCCTGGGCGCGATTTTTCAAAACCGCTTGACAAAACCAAATTCATCTGTTATAATTTAATAAAGATGTATATCTCTTAATATAATAGTATAAAAATCGTTTTAGCAGGAGGGATAATTAAAATGAACAAATCTATCCAAATTACAAGAGAACAATTGTTTTTTTCTGTGTTTTGCATTGAATTGCTCTCGCGTGAATTAAAGATTTCGGGTGCAAATATGTATAAAATAGTTACAGAAAAGAGCAATATCCTTGATGAATATATTATACCTTTTTATGATATACTTCACTCCGAGAGCGAGGCGTGGATTGCGGCGGATTTAATCCGCATATTAGAAGAGAAAGGCGTGGTGAAAAAATGATACTTTTTCATGGTTCATATACGGAAGTCAGTGCGCCGGATTTGCTCCATTCCCGCAAAACGCTCGATTTCGGAAAAGGCTTTTATACTACATCAATTTACGAACAGGCTGTCAGGTGGGCGCAACGATTTCTTGTCAGAGATGGAAAAGCTTTCGTTTCGGCGTATGAGTTTTTAGAAAAACCTGCTCTTGAATCGTTGCCTAAAGAGATAAGAATATTAGAATTTGAAAATCATTCCCGGGAATGGTTGGATTTTATCACAAGTTGCCGTCTTGGTCGAGGTAATGCTGATGAAAATTGGGATTTAATTATCGGCGGAGTTGCAAATGACCGGATATTTGATACATTGGAGTTGTATTTTGACGGGTTAATTCCTGCTGAAGATGCCATAAAGCGGTTGAAATATAACAAACCAAATTATCAATACTGTTTCAAAAATCAAACGCTGATTGATGATTTTCTACATTTCAAAAGCGCGGAGGTAATAAAATAATGGCTAACAAACGTGTCCTTAATTATAAAATTGATTCAATAATAGCCGAATACGCCGAAAGCGAAAACATTACATTGCGAGAAGCGATTGATGTTTTTTACAAATCAGACCTGTATAATTTAATTGTGAATGGGGTTTCGGATATGCACTGCCGAAGCAACGCGTATTTAATAGAGGAATTAAATTTGGAAATAGCCCAAAAACTCGAAGAACAAAATCAAATTTCTGAAAAGTTACAGAACCGGGATATTGTTTTTTTTACAACGCTGTTTGTAAAAGAATTGCACAAAACACTTATATCCCTCCCTGTTTATATTAAAGAAAAAACAGGAGAAAAATGTACACCGTTCAAATTTTTTAAGGTCGTTTCAAAAATTAGCGCAGATACTGTTTTTGAGTTTTCTCAAACCCTGTATAATCAAGTTGTCACGCTTATAAATCTTGGTGTTACAATACCCGAAATAGCCGAAGAAATAAACGCCGACAGAGAAGATGTTCGAGAGTTTTACGAAAGACACAAACTAATTGCAGAAGCATAGTTATAGTTTAATAAAAATGCAAAACAAATCCCCCCAAAAAGTTATCACTAATGATAACTTTTTATTTTTTTATTTTTTTACAAAAAACACTTGACATTTAGCGCATTAACGTGTTACAATATGAAAGGAGCTACTAATAATGGCTTTAACTGAAAACAAAAAATCCGGTGCAAGCACCGTGAATGTCGTGAGCGAATCGGGAGCCGCGAAACTGCGCGAAATGAGCGTAAACACAGAGGTTTATGCGGAATTTTTCAAGTTCCAAGGGCGAGTTTATAAGCACAACGCAAATGTAGCGTTAGAGTTTTTCGCACAACGCCCAAACACCGCATACATCGCCGCGGCGGCACAGTGGAACGCGGCAGGCTTCAAAATCAAAGACGGTGGCAAGGCAATTCGCTTCACCGACACCGACGGAAACAGAAGTGAGTTATTCGATTTTTCACAAGTCACTGCGAATAATCCGGAAAATCAAACAGCCGCGCCGCCGATTTGGACACTTAACAAAGACAACGCAAACTTGGTAAAAAAGGCTCTCGGTATACCCGAAACAACGAGTTTAATCGGCGGAATGACAAGTGTAGTAAATTAGCTTGAGAAACACTAAAATCTCTCGGCACAAAACCGCATAGGCAATAGCTTTTGCGCCGATTTATTTTGTGTTTCTTTTCAAGTTAATTTACTACAAAACTTTTGACACTTCAGAGCTTGCCGAAAACATGGCAGAGCTCGGAGTACCGCCAAAAGATTTTGAAAGTTTCGCAAAATCTTTCATAAGCTCTGTGCAAGCGGTGCTTGCCGGGCGGTTTGAAATCGGTGGTAGCAAATTCAATGTAAATCCGGATTCTACGATTTTTAAGTCACTTGACGAGGAGCGGCAAATCGGGTTTTTGACACTTGTTTCGGAGTCGGCGCGGAAGTTGTTGCGGCGTGTTGAGGAAATTGCGAACGAACTTAACGCAAAAAATATTAAGAGCTTATCCAACAATGGTCGCGTGCAGATTGTCGAGCGAATTTTTCGTCAGACAAGGCAAAATTTTTCGTAATGCTTTGTGCATTGCGAAAAATTTTAACGCAGTATGGCGGAAAATACGCCGACAAGATGTGCGCGCCCTATTGTTGGATATGCTCTAACAAAAGGCTTGGTAAGCAAAATGACATATCAACAATGGGAGAAACTGACACCGGACGAGCAAAACAACACACCGGAGAGCGAACTTCCGTCAATTCCCGAGGAGGAACTGAACAATTTTCTAATCCACTCGAAGATGATAATTCGGGCCGGAGAGCGGTTTTGGGAGATAATGTCACAGGGCGAGACCGAAACGAAACTCTTTCCGGAATACAAACAGAAAGAAGTAGCGGGAATCCCGACGTGGTACAAATTCAATCCTCGATGGGGGACATACGAGATGAATTTGGAGGGGGAAGAACCGTCCATGACGGACGAGCCCATCGGGACTTACGGAATGGCTTGGATAAAGTGGATGGAGGAAAACCACAAGAGCAAAGTGGCGAGTATGCGCCTGAAACACAAGTTTCTGACAGTGGCGCGGTCGGTGGACAAGGCGGCTTGGGAGTACCGGAATCTGTTGGACGAACAGTACGAACAGGCGAACCCGCGCCCGTACAGCTTCGAGGAAATAGTGGAGTGGGAACGCACGAGAGCGTTTCACACAGACAGCGCAGTGATGCGAGAGCGGGTGCTGATAGCGGTAACAGAGGCTTAGAAAAACTTAATAATTTCCTTATGGGAGAAACGCCGATTGATGACACAATCGGCGTTTTTGATTACGATGAAGAAGCGGACAAGAGCGAATTAGTTTCCTTGACGTTTCAAATCGGGAACAAGCAACAGGAGTTTTCCGCGCTGATTACAAGCGGCGATTATGAGAAATCGGCTGTTATAGCCGAAGAACTCACAACTCTTGCACAGCAAGCACAAAAAGTAAAGTTGCGAGTACAAGCAAGCGAGATAAAAACAGCCGATGTTGAAGTTTTACGCAACATTGAACCTAAGCGCAAATCGGTGCAAAACTTGCTCGAAAAAGAAGTAGCAGAAACCGCTAAATTCGAGAAACTTCTCGACAAAGAACTCGGAAAACTGTCACCATACGAGCTTCGCAAACACGATTTACGCGCAGAAGAAAGCACTATCGTGCCTGTGATTACTGTGGAAAAGCGAGATGTTTCAAATGTTATAGCGGATAAGAAAAGCGGCGCAATCGAACGCGGTGAGTTTGTAAATAGAGATACATCTTTTGTAATCGGATTAGGGAAAAAGAACATTGATGAAATAATAACAAAAGCGATACAGGACGGAGGCAGAAAGAAGCCTGTTGAAGCAAGGCTTTCGGCTCTTTACCAAATGCGTGAAATTGTTGAAAATGCAGTTTTCCTTGATTCGCAAGTTTCTGAACCCAAAAAAATAAATTCAAACACACTGTTCATGCACAAAATGTATGTAGTTTTTAATCACAATGAGGAACATTATTTAGCCAATCTCGCAGTCGAAGAAATGTATCGTGACAATGACGATGTTTCAAACACGCACAACAGGATTTACAGCTTTAGGGACATAAAAATAACACCTTTAAGGAAACCGGGCGGTAAAGCCCACTTCACACCGTCCGAAGACGGTAGCATATCCCAAGGTGTTACTGCCACTTTTGGTGACACTATCAGTATATCACAACTCCGCGCCATTGTCAAGTCTTTTGACAAAAATTTTTATGAAAATTTATCCGCGCCGGGCAGAAAGCACCGCGAAGCCGAAATTACCAACCAAGAAACATACACCGAAGCTGTTGAAAAATTCAAAAAAGTTACCACTAATGATAAAAAACGCCCGCGATTATCTCCGCGCGGAATGAACCCCAATCAAGGAACTTTATTTGATTTTGATACAACCCCGGAAAAGCAAAAGGTGTTCAGAGACTTCAAAATCGGCGAATTTATAGAGTACTGCTATAATAAAAAAGATACTCTGATTTGGGAGGTTGTCAATGTAAACGAAAATGGGAACCCCGATATTTGTCCAATAGGCGAGATGGGCGTTCTGCGTGATTTTCACTATTATAACGTGAATTATAGGGTTTTGACAAGTGAGGAAGTTGAGAGACTTAAATCTTCAGCCGAACAAAAAGTTATCACTAATGATAACTTTTCGGGGGAAAATAAACACCTTGAAAATATTAGTAACCGTAAAACGCCTACTGCGGCTGAACCGGAGCAATCGGACACACTCCCCGAAACTTTGCCAAAAGCGAAAGTCTTCAAAACCCTCGAAGAAGTTGAAGCGGAACTTGACAGAAAAGTAGATTTAATGAGCGATAACCCGGACTACGACAAAATGAAAGAAGCCGCAAGTTATTTGAAAATATGGCGTACAATGACGGCTTCAGCTACAGGAATTGCGGCTGATGTTCTCGTAGATAAAATCAACGATTTAGATGATGCCAAAGCAAAAGAATGGTTTCCAAAAGTGAATTGGAATAATTGGCATAAATCGTTAGGTATACCGCCGCTTTTCAAGCCGACTCGTGCAGAAAAGCTCTACGAACAATTCGCCGAAATGTTCCCGCAAATCGTGAACGGTGAACATTCTCACGAACGTTACGGAAAAGAAGACGATGCACACGAGCCGCTTTCAGTTGAACATCTCGGCGGTAATCGCTATGCTTTTATGACGTGGTATATCCAAAACGGTGATTTAATGCGTGACCCGGATTTCACGTTCACACTTGACAAAGAGAACAAAACATTAAATATTCTTGAATATCAACAAGACGGCGTGTACCCTGTAGGCACAATCTACGAGCGGGTTCATGATGATAATGGCAGAGCTGATAAAAAGTTACTCGCCGCGTTAGAGCGCAACTTCGCGCAAGTCCTAAAATCAGCGAAAGAAGCCGACCGTCCGCTCACAGAACACACCCTTGCAGATGGGACAAAAGTTAAAAGTCAAGTTGAAGTCATTGAACCCGAGCAAAAAGTTATCACTAATGATAACTTTTCAGATGAACCTATGGGAGAGCCGCGCCCGGAATTAAGACAAGTACTTAACGATTTTTCGCTTAAACACGGGCTTGGCGAGCTTAATATCGAGGAAAATATACACAGTGTCAATTTGATAGAACAGCTCAAAGGAAGCAACAGCTTTATCGAAATCGGCGAAATTGACACCCCCGAAAGCGGAGACGGTGTTCCGCACACCCCCGAAACGCTCAAAGCCGCTCTTGAAGCGTTTGAAACAAGCGTACCCGATTTGGCAGAAAGGCACAACCGCAAGAAAACAATCGAAGCCAAAGGCGGTATTTCTGCGTTGCCGCCCGTCCCCAAAAATGCCGACCCGCTCCCCGAAATAACCTACTCAGAAAACCCGACAGAAAAAGTTCAAGATAATATAGTCGCTTTGCGCGAGTTAAAGCGGATTGAAAGGGAGGTTGGAAGCGAAAAAGGCCCTTATGCAACTAAGTACAACTCAAAAGAAGAATCCGAAAAACGGTTGTCGAAATATTGCGGTTGGGGCGGGCTTCCGCAAGTTTTTGATACACGAAGTGACACTTGGGCAAGCCAACGCACGACCCTCAAAAACATATTGACACCGGAAGAATATAATGCGGCGCGAGAAAGCACACTTAACGCACATTACACACCGCAAGTTATAATCGATGCTATGTACGAAGCGGTCAAAAACATGGATTTACCGCGCAATGCAAAGATTCTCGAACCGTCTTGCGGCACAGGGAATTTCATTCGCCGTCTGCCATCTGCCTTTAACAAAGGTGAAGTAATAGGGGTTGAAATTGACAGCATAACAGTGAAAATAGCGGAGTTATTAACTCCTAACGCGAAGATTCTGCACAGTGGTTTTGAACATAGCAATCTTGAAAATGACAGTTTTGACCTTGCGATTTCAAATGTGCCTTTCGGCGATTACAACCTCAACGACCCCGATTACGCGCAGGACTGGCGTATTCACGATGCGTTCTTCCGAAAAGCGTTGGATAAAGTCGCGCCGGGCGGTGTTGTCGCATTTGTTACCTCATCGGGTACACTTGACAAGCAAAACCCTCGTGTGCGCGAATATCTCGCCGGAAAAGCGGAATTAATAGGCGCAATCAGACTGCCGAATAATGCCTTTAAGTCCGCAGGGACAAAAGTTACAGCCGACATTATATTCTTGCAAAAACGTCATACTCCCCTGCTTGCGTATGAAAAAAGACCGGATTGGTGCTATGCAATTCCCAACGCCGATGGCTTGAAAATTAACTCTTACTTTGCGAGTAATCCGCAAATGGTACTCGGGCGCATGGAGCGTACTACTCACTTTGATATGCTTACTTGCGTTCCTTTTGAAAACAGCGACCTAAAACTGCAACTTGGTGAAGCTATAAAAAATATCAACGCCAAAATCACAGTCGAAAAGCGCGAGAAAGCTGCAAAAGAGCGAACAGGAGTAATCGAAGCGGACAGCAGTATCAAAAACTTTACATATGGCAAACACACAGACGGTAGGCTTTATTACCGCGAAGGCGCGGAAATGACAGAAGTCAAACAAAGCAAAAAAGACCTTAAAACAATAGAACTTCTGTGTAACTTACGCGAAGAAACCCGCAGTTTAATCAATCTGCAAAAGACATCGGTGTCGGACGAAAAACTTTCAGTCATGCGCGCAACCTTGAATGAATTATATGACAGTTTTAAGGCAGAATACGGCTTTTTGAACTCCGATACGGTGAAAAAATTGTTCTCAAAAGATGCCGATTATCCGCTATTGCAAGGGCTTGAAAAACGAAGTGAAATAAACAAAGAAATCGACACACCAAAAACATACGAAAAAGCTGATATATTTTTCCGCAGAACGGTAAATGCACAAGTTGAAATCACCGCCGCCGAAAACATCGAGGAAGCCTTGCAAATCTCACTTGACAGGCGCGGAAAGCCCGATATTCCCTACATAGCGACACTGTTGGATTCAAATTATCCCGATATACCTACAAAGGAAGTGACAAAAAAAGTATGCGATGAGCTTCTCGAAAAGGGCTACATATTCCGCGACCCTGCAAAGCAAATTCCGGACAAACCGTATTCGGGAATTGTCGAGCGCAGTGAATATTTGTCCGGCGATGTTCGTCAAAAATTGGTCGTTGCCGAAACATACAGAGCCGCGAATCCGGAGTATGCCCGAAATATCAGAGAACTTGAAAAAATAATTCCCGAAGACATCAAGGCAGAGAACATCAGCGTTCGCATGGGCGTTCCGTGGATTGACGGTGAGGATTACACTAAATTTTTGCTTCATCTGAACGGACGGAAGTCTATTAATGCTCGAAATTGTGAAGTAAATTATGTGGCGACAACAGGCGAATTTGAAGTTACAAGCGCGAGAAGTAAACTTGATTTGAACCCAAATGAAACGACCACATACGGAACCTCTGATTTCAGTTTGTATCAACTTGCAGAGAAAATTTTGAATCAACGGCGAATTGTTGTCAAGCGAGACTACCCGCACCCCACCGACCCCGGCAGTACAGTAACCAAAACCGACCCAAAGGCGACAAAAATGGCTCTCGAAAAAGCGCGTAGAATTAAAGAAGAATTTGAAAAGTGGATTTTCGCCGATGACGAACGCAGGAACAAATACGAGCGCAAATATAACGACATTTTCAACTGCCTTGTCGGGCGCGAATATGACGGTTCGCGACTCAGTTTTCCCGGAATGGCGAGCGTAATTGACGGTAAAACTTTTACAATGCGCGAACATCAGAAAAACGCTGTAGCAAGGGGTTCAATGGGCGGTAACGCGCTGATTGCACACGTTGTCGGCGCGGGAAAATCTGCTGTAATGTTCGCTACCGTTATGCGAAAAAAGGAGCTCGGCTTGATTAATAAAGCCTGTGTTGTCGTGCCAAAAGCATTGACGGAACAGACTGCTAACGAGTGGCGAAAACTCTACCCCGATGCTCAATTATTTACAGTGACAAATGATGATTTATCCAACGAAGCAAAGCGAAATTTGTTTACTGCAAGAGTGGCTACAGGCTCGTATGACGCGGTGATTTTGTCGCAAGAACAGTTTGAAAAAATCCCGATGAGTTATAGTTTTCGCACCGAATACATGTATAAGCAACTTGACATTATTGAAGACATGATAAGGGACAGAAAACGCGAAAGTAAAGGCAAAAACGACCCAACAGTCAAGCAAATCGAACTTGCTCGTAAGCGCATGAAGGCGAAAATTGAAAAGCTCACTAACCCCAAAGGTGCGGCAAAAGCAAAAGACGACCTACTTGAATTTGAACAGCTTGGATTTGATTACCTTGTAGCGGACGAGGCTCACGCCTACAAAAACGGCTTTGTAATGACAAAGATGACAAATGTTGCAGGTGTGACAACCCGACCGTCGGGACGTGCCGAAGATATGCAGATGAAAACTGACTATTTTAATGAACATTTCGGGCAGGGGCATATTCTTATGGCGAGTGGAACACCCATTTACACACCGCACAAGCCAGTCGCAAAGCCGATTTATGCGTTACTCTAAATTTTTCAAGGCTTCAAAAACAGGAAAACGAGCGCAAAATATGCGCTCGCTTTCCTGTGGGTTGACATTTCTATGAAAGTGTGTTATAATGAAACAAAGTAGCTTGGAGGTAGAAAAAATGGCTGATAAACCATACAAAGGCAAAATAATAGCGCAAGGTACGGAAATTACGGTATTGTCTCAAGGGACGGATGATGATTTCATCTGTTTGACCGATATTGCGAAGTTTAAGAACCCCGAATTTCCCGCCGAAGTTATAAGAAACTGGCTAAGAACCCGCTTTACACTTGACTTTATAGGCACATGGGAGCAATTATATAATCCTAATTTTAAACTGGTCGAATTCGACCAGTTTAAAGCGGAATCAGGCACAAACACATTTGTGCTTTCGCCGCAAAAATGGGTTGAAAAGACAGGCGCAATCGGTATTTATTCGGTATCGGGGCGATACGGCGGCACGTTTGCCCACAAGGACATTGCTTTCGAGTTTGCTTCGTGGATTTCGCCTGAATTTAAACTGTATATTATCAAGGACTACCAACGCTTAAAGGCAGATGAGAACAGCAAAATTTCCCTTGATTGGAATGTTAAACGGATATTGGCAAAGGTCAATTATAAGATACATACCAACGCAATCCGCGACAATCTTATCCCGCCGAAGCTGACCGCAAAACAAAAATCGTTTGTTTATGCTGATGAAGCCGATTTGCTCAATACCGCATTGTTTGGCATTACTGCCGCCGAATGGCGCAAGGCAAACCCGGCAAAGACAGGAAATATGCGTGATTATGCCACTATTGAGCAATTGCTTGTTTTGGCAAATCTCGAAAATATTAACGCTCTTTTCATAAATAAAGGGTTGCCACAGTCGGAGCGAATAATGGAACTGAACAACCTTGCAAGGACGCAGTTATCGGCGATTACGGATTCAAAAAGCATTAAATCGTTAGAGAATTTGAGCGATAATAAATAGCAAGCATTAAAACTAATACAGCAAAAGAAGCCTTTAAAATAGGGCTTCTTTTTTGTTGCAAGAAAGGATTATTTTATGAAAACCTATGGTTACATTCGTGTATCTACCGCCGACCAATGCGAAGATAGACAATTATTGTCAATGCAAAACCTAAACATTCCGCCCGAAAACATCTACACAGACAAGCAGTCGGGGAAAGACTTCGACCGCATTTCCTACAAAGCCCTTGTAAAAAAGCTGAAAAGCGGGGATTTGCTCTACATTAAATCCATTGACAGGCTCGGACGGAATTACGAAGAAATTCAGAATCAATGGCGCATACTCACGAAGGAAAAAGGCGTTGACATTGTCGTTCTTGATATGCCTATTTTGGACACGAGGGCGAAGCATGGCGGCGATTTAATCGGGACGGTGATTTGCGATGTGGTGTTGCAGTTGTTGTCGTTCGTGGCACAGAATGAGCGTGACAACATACGCCAACGGCAGGCTGAGGGTATTTCGGCGGCACGGCGGCGCGGGGTTCGATTTGGACGTCCTATAAAAAAGCCGCCGGAGAATTTCGGCGTGCTTGTCAGACAATGGGAGCGCGGGGGTTTGCCGCTTCCAGCGGTTTTAGAGCGAACAGGGCTTAAAGAAGCCACGTTCTATAACCGTTTGCGAGAGTATCGTGCCGCCAAAGGTAGAAAATAACTATAAAAAGGTGTACTTTTTTATAGTTCGCCATAATTATCAAGCATACCATATAATTCCTGTCATGTCAACCCTTTTTCGTCAAATTTCACAAATATTTTTCGCCGATTTGTAAAAATTCCCTTGAAAAGGGCTTCTATAAAAAAGCACAGGTTTTTATAGAAGCCCGACCTTTCTTTAAAATTCAGATAAAGGGAGTGATATTCCATTAATGCTAAGCCGCCCAATATTCCGCACAAGAAGAGGCTGTCTATGACAGGTATAGAAATCGAGGAGTATTATAACGATTTGCGCCGGTATTATTTATCTTTGCCTTTCAATTGGAAGAAAGTAAAGACAGAAGAACGGCATTATCGCTCTTTTTCGTTTCTTTTTAATATTTTTGCTGTAATGAGGAGGACTGTTGTCCTTAATCGTGAGGAATTAACTGATGAAAACGGTGTTATATTCGTTTCAAATCACATCGGCTCTTATGACCAGTTTTACATAGCTCGTCTTTTGAAGAAGAAACGCTTAATCCCTCATTATTTAGTTAAAGAAAAGGTGATTTCGTTTTTCTTTAGGTGGAATTTTATTTATAAGCATACAGGCGTTGTTGTGGTAAACCAAAAGAGTATAAAGAGTTGGCAGGACGCAAAGCAAGAATTGGCTAAGTATCTGCTTCATAAGAGAAATGTATTTATATTTCCCGAGGGTACGCGCAGGGGCGAGGAAAATATAGGCGATTTTAGTTCAAGCGTGGCACAATTGGCGCAAGAAACAGGTGCGAAAGTAGTTACAATGGCGATAAAAAACAGTGCAAAACTCTTTCAAAAAAGACCTATTATATGTGCTGGACAGACAGTTGAAGTTGGCGCAACAGAGGATATAAGGACGGCGACAGAAAGAATAAAAACCGCTGTTTTGGGTGCCTATTCGGAGATTGAGAAATACGAGAGAGAGTTAAAATGAACATAGGAATTGATTTAGACGGCGTTTTGACGGATATTCAAGGCTACAATTTAAAACACGCGCCAAGATTTTTTAAGAAGCATTTCAATCGTGATGTTGTTGACAAAACGCCTTATGATATTCGGGATATTTTCAAATGCTCGCAAGAAGAACGCTATGCGTATTGGAAGAAATACTTATTTTTATATGTAATATTTGAACCCGCCCGAAAAGGCGCAAAAACGACTATTCGCCGACTTCATAAAGACGGGCATAAGATTTTTATTATTTCAAAGCGGGTTTTTACTTGCCAAGATGATTTTATGGGGAAATTAATGCGCTTTATAGTGCGGAATTGGCTGTGGCGTAACGGGATAAAATACCACGAAATTGTGTTTTGCGATAATGACATTGAGGACAGCAAGAGAGTCGCTTGCTTAGAAAAGCAGATTGACGTTATGATTGACGATGAAGCGGTTAATATTTACGCTGTTGCGCTTATTACGAGAGTGATTTGTTTTGACACGAGTTATAATCGGGCGTGTGAGGGTGAGGGTATTATACGGGTGAGGGATTGGGAAGAAATATATAAGGCGGTTAGGAGTGATGCCAAGTGAAAAACTCGTTTTATAAAGGCAGTTATTTCATGAAATATACTATAAAAAAATCTGAAAATCCAAAAGACATATCTCTCTTGAAAAATTCTCTTGAAAGTATAAATCACAAATCTTTTTGTGAAGATAATGGCGATACAATTGCGGTTCGCGCCTACACCGACCATCCGGGAAAAGCAATCGAAGTTTGTTGATTTTCGTCCTGATTGCGGCGATGTTTTTGAACATGGGTTTGGTGATTTTTCTTGGCTTAGAAAAGTTTTTTGACGAACGCGCCGAAGCCAATCATACAGCACATTTCACGGGGATTTATCATGACGGCACGGACGGTGCATTGCAAGGTTTGCGCTTCATGGAAAGTTACCCTAAAGT
>Ga0099364_10010219_pt1 | contig 12923 bp, 11 predicted proteins | sample TergutTh196P3_FD_73070 | JGI IMG/M metagenome (GOLD analysis project Ga0099364, IMG submission 73070) | Microcerotermes parvus P3 segment gut microbial communities from Pointe-Noire, Republic of the Congo - Th196 P3 | ecosystem: Host-associated > Arthropoda: Insects > Digestive system > Gut ...
AACAGCCGATGGCGTAACCTTTGCCAACGAATATGCCGCCACTACAACGTTTACCATGCCAGCCAAAGCGGTAACGGTAACGGCAACGTATAAGGATTTGCCGACCTACGCCGTAACGGTTGAGGACGGCACAGGCGGCGGCAGCTTCGCCGAGGGAGCAACGGTAACGATAACCGCAAACGAGGCTCCCGAAGGTAAGGAGTTTGACAAATGGACTACAGATGACGGCGTGGAATTTGAAGACGAAAACGAAGAAGTTACCACCTTTATCATGCCTGCCAAGGCAGTAACGGTAACGGCAACCTATAAAGATTTGCCACCGGATACTTATCTTGTAACGGTGAACAGTGGCACAGGCGGCGGCAACTTCGCCGAGGGCGCAACGGTAACGATAACCGCAAACGAGGCTCCCGAAGGTAAGGAGTTTGACAAGTGGACTACAGATGACGGCGTGGACTTTGAGGACGAAAACGAAGAAGCTACCACCTTTATCATGCCTGCCAAGGCAGTAACGGTAACGGCGACCTATAAGGATTTGCCACCGGATACTTATCTTGTAACGGTGAATAGTGGCACAGGCGGCGGCAGCTTCGCCGAGGGCGCAACGGTGAGCATTACCGCAGACGAGGCTCCCGAAGGTAAGGAGTTTGACAAATGGGTAACAGATGACGGCGTGGAATTTGAAGACGAAAACGAAGAAGCTACCACCTTTATCATGCCTGCCAAGGCGGTAACGGTAACGGCAACCTATAAGGATTTGCCACCGGATACTTATCTTGTAACGGTGAACAGTGGCACAGGCGACGGCAACTTTGCCGAGGGTGCAACGGTGAGCATTACCGCAAACGAGGCTCCCGAAGGTAAGGAGTTTGACAAATGGACTACAGATGACGGCGTGGACTTTGAGGACGAGAACGAAGAAGCTACCACCTTTATCATGCCTGCCAAGGCAGTAACGGTAACGGCGACATATAAAGATTTGCCACCGGATACTTATCTTGTAACCGTTGAGTACGGCACAGGCGACGGCAACTTCGCCGAGGGAGCAACGGTAACGATAACCGCAAACGCCCCAGAGCTAGGCAAACAATTCGCGCGCTGGGAACTTGATCCAACGACAATTGAACTCGCCCCCGGCAACACTCTAAGTTCTAATCCCTTATCCCTAATCATGCCAGCGGCGGCAGTCACCGCAACAGCAATTTACGAGGCTATCACTTGCCCGGAGGACCAAGAGCTAGACGAAAACAACGAATGCAAACCTGTAATCCCAACCTGCCCGGCTGACGAGGAGCTTGACGAAAACAACGAATGCAAAACCACTCCGATCTTCAATCGGGAAAATCCTGTAATCGGGGTCATCGGGGTTCAGACAATATACTACACTCTCAAAGGCGAACCGCTAGGCAATGCCAAGCCTGCAACCCCAGGAGTGTATATAGAAAAACAAGGAAAGCAAACGAAACGCATAGTAGTGAAGTAACGTATTATGCACGGGCGTAGCCTGCTACGCCCCCAGTAACCACTCCCCACTCCCCAGCAGAGTAAATCAGCACTTACTATATACGTTCAAATTTGTATTCTTCAAAAAAAATAATTCAATCCCAAGCCTAGCGAAAAATATTTAACGTCCTCTTCTTTAACAACATCCGTTATGCCAATAACGCTCCTTATGCCAAGCGCAGAAAGTTCGCTGATATTCCAGCCAAATCCCAAAACTTTTCCCCAAAGCGGATTATTTTTTGTGTAATAATAGCTTCTTGCGTAATATTTAAAATCCGTTTCATATACTTCAGCAGCGAAAAGGAAATCCAATTGAATGCCGCTTTCTAAATAAAATAAAGGACCGCCAAAAGGCATTATTTGAATTAACATTGGAATGCTTGCTGCAAATCCGTTTATTGCATAGTAATAACGCCAATCACTGCTACAAGCGTATCCACCGCAATCATAAGAAACAGAAACAAAAGAAAAATCTCTTTTTGCAAGATTTAATTCAGGGCTAAAACTTAAATATCTTATAATTGGAATTTTTGCTATAATCCCAATTTCAAGATTAGGATTTATAGCTTCATTAATAAATAAATCTGCAACGCCAAACGCAACCTTGCTTCCAATTCCAATTCTTATCTTATTTTCCAATTCATGCGAAAAGGAAAAAATCCCAGCAAAAGCTACGAATAAAAATATGTGAAAAAATTGCATATCTGCGCAATAAATTTACAAAAATAATTCTATGCAAAATCAACGCTAATTTTTCATGCAAAGATTTTACAAAAAGTGGCAGGGACTTTTTGTAAAATAACGAAAATTTTCACATTTTTTACAAAAAATGAATTTTTTATCTGATTTTACCCCCTTTTTTCCGTCTAAGGAATATGAAACCCTTATATAGGAGAAAATATGACAGAGGTTGTAAATCTTTCGGAGTATCGCAATTGGCTGCGTGATTTGAAGCAGCAAATCAAAACAGGGCAGATAAAAGCTGCTCTCTCGGTTAATAGCCAGATGATTATGCTTTACTGGGATTTGGGCAGGCAAATTGCCGAAAAACAGGAAAAAGCCAAGTGGGGCAGCGGCTTTATAGAGCAGCTGAGCAAGGATTTGAGGAGCGAATTCCCTGAAATGGCGGGGTTTTCTGTCACAAATCTGAAATATTGTAGATTATTTTTCAAATTTTATTCATCAACATGGAAACAAATTGCTCCTATTTCAAAAACGCAAATTGGTGAACAAGCTGTTCACCAATTTAAACTTATTCCTTGGGGGCATCATATGTTAATTTTGAAAAGAATTAAAAACATCAACCAAGCCCTTTTTTACATAAACAAAACCATCGAAAACAGCTGGAGCCGTGCCGTTCTGGAGTATCAAATTGAAACCAATCTTTACGCAAGGCAAGGAAAAGCCATCACAAACTTCAGCCACACCTTGCCCGAACCGCAAAGCGACTTGGCGAATGAAATTATGAAAGACCCTTACAATTTTGATTTTCTGCGTTTATCGGAAAAGGCAAAGGAAACAGATATTGAGAAAGCGCTAGTTCAGCATATTTCGCAGTTTCTGCCTGAACTGGGCATCGGGTTTGCCTATATGGGGAGGCAATTTTCGCTCAAAGATATAAACAATCCCATTGGGGTAAGCGCTTTTCGGCATACTGAATTGGCGGATGAAGTAAAAGCCGCTTTACCTTCGGCGGAAGCTTTGCAAAACGAGCTTTTGAATTTTGAGCGAGAGCATGGGAGTTTGGCAAAAAGTGGCAGGGACTTTTTGTAAAATAAGCAATCTCAAATTGCTTATTTTATTAGCATTTTTGGATTAACGCATTTTTTTCATCGCTTTTCAATTTACGCTCTACTTTTCTTATATCTTCTGCTGGCGGTAGTTGCTCGGGAGCAATGCCTCGTTCCAGCAACATTTTTCTTACAGCAAAATTGTTGTCTATATGCTCAATTTCTATAGGTTTTACTCCAAGCAAATCCTTTGCCTGTACATTAACCGATGTCATTTCCGCTGCTAAATCCTTTGCTTTTATATTTATTGTTGGAAGAAAATCAGCAACTGGACGGCTATAGGGAACGCCTAATTTCCGTTTTAGCATTGCAGTATTCAGGCTAAACAAAGCTTGATCGCCTTTAGAGCGAATAACGGCAAAATCCTTGTCATTCACTCCTCTTTCATATAAAATACCGGAAAGTATTTTCTCTGTTTCTGCCAATTTTGCCCGTGCTTTTACTCGCTCATAATCTAAAATACGCTGTTCAATGATTTCAGCTCGCCTCGTTTGAACGGCAAAATAGCTTTGAGCAAAAGCAATTTGCTCTTTACGGCTGTCTCCATTTTGCGCAATTAGATAACAGGCATAGCGAGTTAGAAGAATATCATCAATCTCTTTTTCTGCTCCTGAACCTATCTCAACCATCTTCTTGACGTCAGGAAAATGGTCACCGACTTTTTCACCAGCATTAAAGCAAGATTCTCTTGCTTTGTCAATAACTTTAGAGAAATTCTCCCATTTGGAATATCCCAATAAGTTCTGCAATTCTCTTGCGCTCCAGCAAGCCACACCTTCAAGCTCGGCAGAAGCCAGCTCAAATTGTTCAAACAACGCTCGGATTTCTTCCGATTTCATACGCTTTCCTCCAAAACAACCTAAAAATCCTTCCCTTTCAACCGCATATTCAACAGCAAACCAACTAAGATCATGCAGGTAATAACGAACGAACCGCCATAAGACAAAAATGGCAAAGGCAATCCTGTCACGGGCATAAAGCCAACGGTCATAGCCACGTTCACGCACGTGTGGAAAAATAAAATTGCGCAGGCGCCCGCAACTACCAAGTTCGCAAAACTGTCTTTGTGCAGCCTGCATATCATTATGCCTCGCCAAAGCAAAATGAAAAACAAAACCAAAACCACAAATGTACCCACAAAGCCAAACTGCTCACCCAAAACGCTGAATATAAAATCAGTGTGCTCTTCTGGCAAAAATGCAAGGTTGGTTTGCGAACCCTCGCCAAAACCTTTGCCAAACATGCCGCCGCTGCCTATTGCCACCTGAGATTGTATAACCTGATAGCCCTCGCCTTTAGGGTCTCGCATGGGGTCAACAAATGTCAAAATGCGGCTTCGCTGGTGATCTTCCATTGAATTCCAAACCATCTGGCTAACATAGCCCGAACCTATCACAAGCGTCATTATAAGAATTATCAGCCACAATGGATACTTGAATTTTATGGAAATAAAAAACACAGATATTATCAGCAAATTCCAGTAAAGAGTGGAGGCCGCAGAAAGTATAACGCTCGCAACGGGGCTAACAAGCAAAAACAAATCAACAAGCCTAAACCCTGCCCAGTAAAAATGTACAAGCGTCATGGCGGTAAATACCAAAGCGGTGCTCAAATTCGGTTGTTTTAAAACTAGCAAAAACGGAATAATAAACAATAAACTCGGAACAACTAGGGTTTTGGGTTGCATAATGCTAACCCTGTACTTTGAAAGCCAAAGAGAACTTACAAGCAAATAGGCAATTTTCGCAAATTCAGAGGGCTGAAACCTAAACCCAGCAAAGTCTAGCCACCGGCCCGCACCCTTTGAAACATGCCCGGAATTCATAACCATAAACAAAACCACAATAGCAATGATATAAGAAATCCATGCTATATTTTTCCAGAATTTTGCAGGCAAAAGAACTATTACAACCGCAATTAAAGAACCTGCCGTAAAATGCATTATCTGCTTGAACCATTCCGTTTTATACCAAATTAAATCCGTATTGCTGGTTGCAGAATATACAAGCGTAATCCCTATCCCTATAAGAGCTAAAAGCGAACTCATAAAAAGCCAGTCCAGCCTTTTCATTTTGCCCCCTTCTTTAAAGAGTCAGGATAAAAATAAGCATATAAAACTTTTTGTGCTATAGGAGCGGCCATAGCTCCGCCGCCGCCCGCATTTTCCAAAACAACGCCCACAGCAATTTCGGGTGCATCAAGAGGCGCAACGGCTGCAAACCACGCATGGGTTTTATCGCCGTGCGGATTTTCTGCGCTGCCCGTTTTGCCGCCAACTCTAACGCCCGGAACAATGGAGCGTCTTGCTGTGCCGCCCGGAGCATTTACGGCTTCATCCAAGCCTTTAAGCACAATTTTCTTTGCATATTCAGAAATATTTCCATCGCTTATTTTTTCTGGCTCAATTCTTTTTATCAATTCTCCTTCGGGATTTTTTATCTCTTTTAAAAAATGAGGTCTGTATAAACCATTGCCCGTTGCAACCGCCCCTATCATGGCAGTTTGCTGCAAGGGAGTAACCGTAAGGGCGCCCTGCCCAACGGAGATATTCAGAATTTCGCCTTGAGACCACCTCCAGCCTCTTCTCGCAAACCATTGCTCATAAGAAGCGGAATCTACCACAGAGCCAAAACGTTCGCCAGGTATGTCTATTCCTAGCGCAGAGCCCAAACCAAATCTTCTGGCCATTTCGCCAATTCTTTTATTGCCTATATCCAAGCCGGCTTGGTAAAAAAACACATTGCAAGATACTTTCAGCGCATTCACTACGCTCATAGTTCCGTGCCCGCCTGCATACCAGCATCTTGCATATCTGTTTCCAAAACGAAACCCGCCTGTGCAAGGTGATTTATATCTAGTATGCTCCGTTAGAACATTATTTTCCAAACCCGTTGCCGCTGTAATAATTTTGAAAACAGAGCCAGGCGGATAAAGCCCGCTTATGGCGCGATTTGTCAGCGGTTTTGCTGTGTCTAAAGCAACGGATGCCCACGCTTTGTGAAGCTCTTTTTTTTCCAGAGAAAATATATTTGGGTCTAGAGGCGGGCGGCTCACCATTGCGTAAATTTCGCCGTTCTGAGGATTGAGCGCAACAAGAGCGCCTTTTGCATCTTCTGGCATAGCCATTTCCGCTACTTGCTGAATTCGCCAATCCAACGTTGTTACAATGGAATTTCCAGAAACGGGCTTAATAAATGGCATTCCAGCCACAGGCCCCATTTCGCGGCCAAGCGCATTAACCTCTATATATCTTAATCCGTTTTCTCCTCTAAATTCTTTTTCATAGCTGAATTCCAAACCTTTTTTGCCAATCCGGTCGCCCATAACATAGCGGGCGTTTTCTGGCATTTCAAGTTCTTTCTCGGATATTTCGCCGGTGTAGCCAAATATATGCGCGCCTTGAGAGCCAAAGGGATAGTCTCTGCGCGTTTCAATCAAAATTTCAATGCCGGGCAATTCTTCTCCGCGTTCCTCAAACAGAGCGACTATTTCCGGAGACGCATCTTCTATAAGCCTTTGAAACCTAAATCTTTGCCACCTGCCTCTTTCAAATGAAAATGCTAGCGAAGCAGAATCCAGCAAACGTTTCTCTTCGTTGTCTGTTATTCTCAAAAGCCTGTTGAAAACAGAATCTCGAACTTCTCTGTTTTTAAATTGGCTATACAAAAGCGATATTTGGTAAGAAGGTCTGTTGCGAACCAGAACCACTCCGTTGCGGTCTAGAATATATCCCCTATTCGCTTTTACATCAATCTTGCGAATACGGTTTGCCTCGGCTCTTTTCAAATTATTTTCGTATTCAAAATACTGCAGCTGCAAAAGCCTGAGAACTAAAATTGAAAAGAATATTGCTATTCCGCATACAAACGTAATCGTTTTCAAATTCATTTCTTGTCTAATGTCTTCTGGTTGCTGCGAGTTATGGTGCATTATAACCCCTGCTTGTATATCTCTACTTTCTTTTTTGTTTTTGGAAAGAAAATAGAAAAACAAATTGCTCCCAGAGCAACAGTGTAAATAGCGTTTGGAACAGAAATGGAAAGCAGTACTTGCGGAATTTAAGCGGTGGTTTTTCCTATGGAAAAACAGTATATTATGTCTTTTAAAAAATCAGCTAAAATCAGCACGATTATTTTTGGGAACAAATCTAGATTTATAAAACTCTCTTCAATTTGCCCCACTGCAAAACCAACTATGCAATAAGAAAACGAAAATGCTCCAAGCCATTCAACAGGCGCATAAACATCGCAGAACAATCCCGACATAAAGCCCATAACGCAACCAGCAAGCGAGCCTTGCCTTAGCGCAGTGATTACAGTTAAAATCAAAAGAAAAGAAGGCTGCGCATCCATTATCTCAATATGCGGCACAACAACAGATTGCAAAATCGCTGCCACAAAAAACAAAAACGCATACGCCAAAAATTTTATCATATCAATTCCCAGTCCACACTATCCAGTCTGCAGGTTTGCGAATTATAAAAGCTTCTTCCAAAGACTCTATATGCTGCAATAATTCAATATTTCCAGAATTTAAAACTTCAATATTGTTTTTTTCCAGTTTAGTCACAACGCCAACTGGAATGCCTTTTGGATAAATTCCGCCAAGCCCAGAAGTCACAAGCGTATCGCCTGGAACCAAATCAGCATAGCTGGATATTTGAACCTGCATTTCTCCATTCTCTCTTGCAAACATCATTCCCAGCACTCTGGAACGTTGCGAAATAACCGAGGTTCTAGAATTTGGGTCAGAAAGAAGCTGCACCATTGAATGGCTTGGAAATACTTTGGACACCTTGCCCACCAAGCCATTGGTGGTAAATACCGGCATTCCGTAAAAAATGGAATCCGAAGTTCCGCTGTTCACCACAACCGTAGTCATGTAAGGCCCAGGATTATGCCCTATTATTTGCGTTAAAAAAATGGGATAATCCCACTGGTTTTCAAAAAACAGAAGTCTTTTCAGCCGTTCATTCTCAATGGCGTATTCCTTTGTTAAATCCACTTCTAGTTTCAGTTTTGCATTCTCTTTTTTCAGCAATGTATTTTCTTTGCTAAGGTCGCCAATGCGAAAAACAAATGAAACCGCAGACTGCGGCAAATAGAAAACGCTTGAAAAAAGAAAATCGGCTACATTCTGTTTATTTTTAACCTGCGTGAATTGCATGTATAGAGAAAAGCATATAAGCGCTGCAAACACAGCCGATCCGCGCGCCCATCTGCATATCCTTGCTATATACCGAAATATCTTCATTACACGGAAGATGCCATAATAACTTTGCAGTTGCGATAGTAATCCAGATTTTCTAAAATTTTGGCAGTGCCTTTGCATACGCACAGAGGGGCATCGTCAATAACGCTAACTGGAAGCCCTGTCTCGTGGCGAATTCTTGCGTCTAAGCCTTTAAGCTGGCTTGTGCCGCCAGCCATTATTATGCCTTTGTCCAAAATATCCGCAGAAAGCTCTGGAGGGCAGCTTTCCAAGGCTTTTTTAACCGCTTCAACAATTTGCGTAATTGACTCGCCCAAAGCCTCTCTGACTTCTTCGCTTTTAACAACTATTGTGCGGGGAATGCCTGCGGCCAAGTCTCTGCCCTTAACTTCCATTTCAAGTTCTTTTTCTAGCGGGTATGCAGAACCTATTTTCTTTTTAACATCTTCTGCTGTTGACTCACCTATCAAAAGCCCGTGGGTGCGCCGCAGATAATTTACAATGGAATTGTCAATTTTATCTCCGCCCACGCGCACGGAAGATTTGCAAACCAAGCCGCCCAGCGAAATCACCGCAATTTCCGAAGTTCCGCCGCCGCAATCTATAACCATGTGCCCAGAAGGCTCTGCAACGGGGATTTGCATGCCAACAGCCGTAGCCATAGGCTCTGCTACCAAGTGAACCTCTCGTGCTCCGGCAGACCGCGTTGCATCTAGCACGGCTCTTTTTTCCACCTCTGTTATCCCAGACGGAACGCCGACAACAACGCGCGGTTTAACCAAGAACAGCGGGTATCTTTGCACTTTGCTAATAAAATACTGAAGCATGGCTTCTACCAAGTGGTAATCCGCTATAACGCCGTCTTTCATGGGCCTCACGGCAACAATCTCATCGGGAGTGCGTCCTAGCATTTTCTTGGCTTCTGCGCCTATATATGTAACTCTTTCACTTTTTCTGTCCACAGCAACAACGGTAGGCTCGTTGATAACAATACCTTTGCCAGCCACATGAACCAAAGTGTTAGCCGTACCTAAATCTATACCTATATCGCAGGAAAACAATCCAAACATATGATATTCCTCTTTTAAACTGGGTATTAATATAGAAAAATTTCTGTCTTTAAATCAATCACGTCCCCAAACGCTGAATCTCGTCGTCTATGCGTACCAAAGCGCGGTCGCTGGTGGAGAAGGCTGGGGTGGTTATAAAGCTGGAAATTCCAAGGCCTTTTATTTTTTTGGAATATTTTTTTCTTAAAAAATCATTTATGCTGTCTGTGTCAGAAAGCTTTAGAGCCTCGGCAGAAATCGCTCTGGCTTCGTCGTAGTTTACGGAGCGTATAATTTTTTTGCACTCCATTATGCACCAAGACACCATGGAAAATTCATCAACGCCAAGACCCATAAGCAGCAAAGTGCTGAGAGGCTCAGAAACCATCTCGCCGCAAACGCACACGGGAATGCCAGCCTTGTGAGCGGCATCAACTATCGTCTTTATAAACCTCAAAACCGCAGGATGATGCGGCTCATACATAGCGGAAATTTTGCTGTTAGACCTGTCCACAGCCAATGTGAACTGAATCAAATCGTTTGTGCCAATGCTCAAAAAATCAACCCTTTTCGCAATCTCCTCAACAACCATCACCGCAGAAGGAATCTCTATCATCGCGCCAAGCCTGATTTTTGGGATAGCAATCCCCTCCAGCCTCAATTCCGCGCAGCAATCGTTGTAAATTTCCTTTGACCTTTCTATTTCCTTAACTCCGGAAATCATTGGGAACATTATATTCAAATTGCCTCTGTCGCCTGCCTCTATAAGAGCCTTTAGCTGCTCCTTGAAAATATCCTTGCGGTCAAGGCAAAGCCTGATGGAACGCCAGCCCATAAATGGATTATCCTCGGTTTCCATGCTCACCGAAGAAAGCATTTTATCTCCGCCGGCATCCAAAGTTCTTATGGTAACCGGCAAAGGGTCAAGCTGATGGGTAACATTGCGGTAAGCCTCTGCCTGCTCGCTCCTTGTGGGCAAAGAATCTCTGCCAAAGTAAAGAAACTCCGAGCGGTAAAGCCCAACTCCCGTTGCTCCAAAAGAAGTAACATCGCTTGCCTCTTCAAATTTCTCTATGTTCGCATTCAATCTTATGTACTTTCCATCCATGGTTATAGGCTCCAAGTCTCTCATGGTGAAAAGCTCTAATTTTTGATTCTGAAAAACCTCTATTTGCTTTTTGTATTTGTTTATATCGTTTTCGTCTGGGTTGATAATAACAACTCCATTGGTTCCATCAAGTATAAGCAAATCGCCCGATTCAACTGACTCAGACAAGTTTCCAAGACCCATCACCGCAGGAATTTGCATTGAGCGCGCAAGTATTGAAACATGGCTTGTTGTGCTGCCGGAATCCAGGGCAAGCCCCAGTATTTCTCCCTTTTCAAACTGCATAAGCATATTTGGCCCAACGGTAAATCCGGTAAGCACAACGGCTTCTTCAATTTCTTCTTGCACCACAAAATTATTGTCGTTGCTGCTCAAATGCAAAAGCACTCGGCTGTAAATATCTCTCAAATCGTCTTGCATGCGATTTTTGAAAACTTTGCCGCTCTTTTCAAAGCTTTCAATTAATTTTTGCATATAAAGATGAAACGCATAGCCCGCATTCCATTGATCGTTCTTTATCAGGGAAATAACGCTGTCAATCAAAGAAGGGTCTTGCAAAATCATCAAGTGCGAATCAAAAATTTTGGATTCTTCTTTGCCTGCCATTTTGATGGTTAAATCTCGCAGGTTTGCAATTTCTTTTTTTGCCTTAACAACCCCTCTGCGAAAAAATTCTATTTGGCTTGCTGTGCTGTCTTTTTGAATTTTGAGCGGTGAAACCGTGAATCTCTGGCGAACGATTATTTTCGTTTTAGCTATGACATAGCCTGGGGATGAGGCTTTGCCAATAAACATTTTTCTTTGTTTTGTCTCTTGTTTATGCGGCATCTTCGTTAAATTTATTTTTGAACAATGTTGTCAATTCATCCGCTACTTCCTGCTCGTCTGAACCATTTATTAAAAACTCAACCTCTGCTCCTGGCTCCACAACCAGCATCATCAAATTTAAAATGGACTTTGCATTTACTCTTTGCTCGGAGTAAATAAGCTCAACCGAACTTTGCGCCGCGCTTGCTATGTTAGCTATATACCCAGCGGGTCTAACATGAATGCCAAGCGTATTTTCAACTTTAAGTTTGCATTTTATCATTGCCAGCCCTACCAGAAACTTATTTTTACATCCAGCCCATCTTTGATAATCAAGCGAAAGAGACTATCCGCCGAATGGACTGTTGTGGATAAATCATCGTGCAGCTGGCGGTCGTTCAGCAATATGCCAAGCGTGTTGTTTTTTGATTGCAGTTTTTCAGTTAAAACCAAAACTCTTTGCAACGCAGTGTCAGCTCCCGTCATTAGGTTATTGGTTTGGCCTAGCAAGCTATTGGCGTCAGCTACCAAATTTTTCAAAGGATCTTTGTTTTCGTCCAGAATTTCGTTGATTTTTCTTGTGGCTTGGGATAAACCAGCCAAACTACCTTGCAGGGCAGGGTCTGCTTTTTGAAGCAAGCCAAGAGTTTGGTCTTCCAGTTCCTCGGCTTTTACCAGAATTCTGTTGAATCGGTCTCTAAAATCCTGTGTTGCTATGGTGGAATCAAGCAGGTTGCGCGCTATATTCATTATTATTTTTGCGCTGTCTAAAACCTCGCCAGCCATGCCCATAACCTCTGCTATGCCAGCATCAAAATACCCTATTATGGTATCGCCCACGGAGAACATGCGCGCTGAATCTCCCAAAAGCATGCCTATTTGCCTTTCTCCCAAAAGCCCTATATTTTGCACTCTAATATCTGAATCCACTGGAATTTGCACATCGCTTCTAACAGAAACCTTAACAAGAACGCCATTTCCATGCAAAGCTATGTTGCCTACCTTGCCCAATTTAACGCCATTTACCTTAACAGGATCATCTTGCGCCAGCGTGCTAACCTGGTTAAAACGCAGATAATAGGTCACATAAGTCTCGCGCGGGTCCTTGTCGTTCAGAAAAAATATGCCAAAAACAAGAATAACCAAAGCAACTACTATAACCAAGCCTACAATAAAATACAATGCAGTGTCTTTTTTCACTAAATAAACCTCGTATTGTGGGTGTTAATATAGAAATTAATAATTAATAGTTAATAATGAATAATTGAAAGTTACATGATAATTTAATTATTAACTATTAATTATTACAAAAAGTGATAGGGACTTTTTGCAAAAAAGCAATGAATATAGGCACTTCCCCTCTTTCAGAGCTTCCCCTTACCCACAAATATTGAAAATCACATTCAAATGCTTCTTTCCCCATGAGATAGGGTTATTGCGTATGTATTGGGCAAT
>Ga0099364_10010220_pt1 | contig 12923 bp, 12 predicted proteins | sample TergutTh196P3_FD_73070 | JGI IMG/M metagenome (GOLD analysis project Ga0099364, IMG submission 73070) | Microcerotermes parvus P3 segment gut microbial communities from Pointe-Noire, Republic of the Congo - Th196 P3 | ecosystem: Host-associated > Arthropoda: Insects > Digestive system > Gut ...
GGTAATAAAGGGGGTTGACGTAGTTGACACGAAAAACGACATATTTGACACAGAAATCCCTTGAAAATATGCGCGAAAACGTACACACTTATAAAATAGATCGAGTGGCAGGGCGGCAGGAAAGAGGTTTTACTACTTATGGTGGATAAAACAACAACATTGCGCAACATGGAGCGCGAGACAATCGCTTTTTTGGCGGTAATATTGATTTGCGCCGCAGGCATCACCGTTTCTTTGAACTACTATTTCAAGATTTATCAAAACCCTTACATGAGGCGCGAGGTGTTTAATTTGTCCGAAGGCTGGCAATACCAGAGGCCGGGGGCGAGCCTGGCGCCACTTGGCAGCCTAAGTGCCGGACCCAATCTGCAAGCCGGCGAAGCATTGACGTTGCACAGAACGCTGGATATAGAGTTGCCGGAAGCGGCCGTTATGATACGCGCCAATCATCAGGTCGTCAATGTATATTTGGACGATGTTCCCTTATTTTTGGACTATGCCTATGGGCCGGAGGAAAACCCCGGCATGGCGCTGCGTTTCATTTTACTGCCGGAGGATTACTTGCACAAGACGCTTAAAATAGAATTGACTTCCCCCTATGCGCTGTACTCGGGGCGCACCTCCCCCATTCTTCTGGGGACTATCCCATCCCTGCAAGCCCATATCATTTCCCTGTCCATACGCTCCGTTATCTTAATGTCCGTTTCGTTGGCTTTGGGCATAGCCATCATAGCGTTCGCTTTTGTTCAGGCGTTGAATAGAACGGTTTATCCGCAATATTTGGCTCTCGGCGTTTTTGCGATAATTTGGGCTTTATATTATGTTTCCACGGCATTTATCGCGTTTTTGTTTTTTACGCCCCTTCAAACGTCGCTGTTCAGTTTGGGCCTATTCATTTCATACCAAGCCCCGCTTTCGTTGTTTTTCTATTTTTCATTCCAACACTACAGGAAATGGATGCTGCCCGTTGCGGCGATACAATGCGGCTTTGTTGCGGCGGCGCTTACGCTGCAGTTTTTCGGCATAGCGGATTTCCCGCGCCTCCTGCATTTCCAGAACTCTATTCTTTATGGAGGGGACCTTGCCACGATCATTCTGATCGTTTTGGAAGCCCGAAAGAAAAATTATGTAATGATGGCTGTCGCTCCGTTTTTGATTGTTGCTTATATAATCAAACTCTATAATCTGTCGGTTTTTTATCTGCGAAACGGTATACCGGTCTACGCAAATATTCAGGACGCTTATATCCTGCTTCTTTTGGGCGTGTTTGGACATGGCATCTATCAGTTTTTCAGATTGCATTATAAAAATAAGCAGGAGAACGAGCTGCTGTCCCTGCAAAAACGTCTGGCGCAGGACGGCTATGAGCATATCAAAACCCATTTGCGTGAGGTCGGCGGGCTGAAGCATGAGATTAACAGCCACCTTGCCGCAATGCAGGTGTATTTGGCGGACGGGCGCATTGGTGAAGCGCAAGCGTACCTGAACCAATACGCGGAACAAACCTCCACTATAACCAAAACCATATATCACGACAATTTTCTGATTAACGCCGTCGTTGGCGAAATGACCCAAAGGGCGTCCGCACACGGCATAAAAATGGATTTGAACCTGAATGCCTCGCCCGCCCGCATTGCCGATCCCGACCTGTACAGCCTTCTGTCAAATATATTGAGCAACGCGTTTGAAGCGTGCATGGCCATGCCGGGCGGCAGGGAGCGTTTTATACGTCTGACCGTTACTCGACGCAGCCCGTACCTGAATATTCGGTGCGAAAACAGCAAGGCGGGCGAAGTTATCTCCGTGGACGACATAATTCAAACCACCAAGACCGATGACACCCACGGTTACGGGCTTTGGACAATCGGACGCATTGTAGACGCTTACGACGGTATCATGAAAATAGATTATGACGATAACAGTTTTACAATTACATTGGCGCTGAAAGACCAATGAAAGGGTTGAATTCACAGCACACGCCCGCCGGGGCAACGACAATAACGGTTCGGTTCGTTTTATCCAGCGCAGTAAACAACAAAACTACCTATGCCGCGCATTTGAAACCTTTTCTCAAGTTTTTCATACTTATGTCAATTCCTTTTCTGCGAAAGACAAAAAAGACGATCAGCGCGAGCGCCACAAGGCCATAACCCGCTCCGACGTCACAGCCTCCGCCCGATTTGCCGGGCTGCGCCGCGTTGATTGTCGCCGTTATCGTTCCATTTTCGACGCCGCCGATGCCGGTTATAGAGATGCCGGTGCCCACTCCGTTGTAGAAATTCGAAGCGGGGGGCTTGAAATCGACTGTTCTGCCCGACGCGCCGCTTTGTCCCCGCGCCGATTCATCTATCTCCGGGTTTTCACCCCACCAGAGGGTATAGGGGGTACTTCTTTCGCCTCGTTGATGGGGATTGGGATTTCTCGCGTCAACAGCCATAACTCCCTGATGAGGATTCTCTTCCGCGTCGTTGATGTCGTTGCCTTCGTCCAAATTGCCGGAGCCGATGGCCTCGTCCACATGCAGTATCAGCAGTCCGCCCTTGAAGTCTTCCAAAAATCCCAATATCTCCAACACATGCTCCGGCAATATCTCCGGCTCATCAAGCTCTCTAATGAGCGCCTCCAGGAAAAGCCCTTTGAGGCCCTTATCCCAACCCGAAAAATCGCGAACCTCCGCAAGAAAGTACTCGGTTGTCCACTGCCCGCCCCTGAGGAGTTTGACGGAACCGGTTCCCTGTCCGGGTGTGTAAAACGTAACAGGCCCATCCCCGGGCAGCCCCGGTTTCTCCCACCCCAGGTACTGGCGGCTCCACGCGTCCAGGTTGACCGGCAAGCTGCCTTGTATTCCGTCTTCAGCCGTTCCATTGCACCCGCCGTCCATCAGCGAGAAGCTGCCGAGTCCCTCATTCGTGTATGAGACGTCGTAGAGATCCGGGAGGCGGCAGAGTTGATGCCCGAGTTCGTGCGCCATCGTCCCAATCTGCTGGGGAGTGTTTTCTTCAATAAGCTCTCCCTGCATGGCCCAGTCGGTCAATATCACATCGTCGATCATGACCACGTATTCAGGTCCATATTCTTCCAACGATCCCGCCGCGTGAGCCCAAACCGCCGGTATATCAACGGCGGCGGATTCCTCGTAACCGGCGACTATCATGTACACGCATAATTCATCCGGCGTTACATAACCGTCATTGTCCGCGTCGAAGTCGTAAAGATTTTTACCCGCCTCCGCCAATGCGGCCTTCAGCGTTTCCGTCACAAACTTCACCTCGTGTTTGTGCGCTTTTTCCTCGTCTTCGTCGTATGCGGCATCATAGCCGTCCGGGAACGGATGTTCGGCAAGTTTCACGGTTATTGCGCCACGTCCTTCAAGGGCCGGTACTATTTCAAGTTTGCCGCGCGATTGATCCAGATAATATTCTTTAACGGAATCGGAATCGCCGAAAGCCATTGCTGAGTGTACTTCTTCGAATCTCAGTTCGAAGTCGTCGAACCCGACAAGTATGAGCAGGAGATTATATTTCCCTTCAAGCGGCTCCGTCCTCGGCGCCCATACCCTTCGCGCCGCGCTTTGGGCTTTGCGGAACGCGCTTCCGATCTCGGATCTCCGATGTTTTTCAATCCGGCCGCCCTCGGTTGCGGCGAACTCCCAATAACCGGTGGCTTCGTTTTTAATCACTGTGTATCCTTCGGCGTTCTCGATCCAATTACGGAATTCATCGCCGCGCCTGTAGAGTTCCAGCGTGGTTCCGTCCGGCTGTCTCACCGTAAAGGGGAAGGGACTCGTCGGTTTCGCCCACGACAGCGGCGCGGCAATTAAAGTGAACGCCATTGAAATTGCCGCAACAAAAGCTCCTAATCTCACGAATTTTCGGGTAGCCATGTGTTATACCTCCTATTTTCTAAATCTGCCGGGGGCTCTCGTGGGGCGCAACCCCGACGGCCATCCGTCCGGCGCGTCCACCGATGGGTTGTACTCCACGCCCGATGGAATCAGCGTCAGCCAATAACGCGTTTTGCCGTCGACCTCAGCCGATCTGACGTCCAAAAGGGCGTATTCCCAAAAGCCCGTTTCCGAGTTCCTCGCCAGAGAGTACCCTTTCCGGTCTTCCACCCAGTTGAGTCTTTCGTCACCGCGTCTATAAATCTCAATCTCCGTTCCGTCCGGCTGAGTCGTTTTAATCGGAAACGGCGAGGCCGGACGCGACGAAGACGCAAACGCGGTTCCGCATAAAACGAATAAAAGCAGAAACATGTGAACAATTTCTCTCTTCAATGCAAACTCCCCCTTTCAGCACTATGATCCCCGCTTTCGCAGGGCAATCACTCCGGCCAAGCCCAACATCCCAACATCCCAAGATAATAAGTAGAACCGCTGTCGATGGACTTCCCAGTACATTGAATCCACGAATAAAATATTATGAGGTCATTTTCGCTTAAAAGCAGGCGTTTATGAAGAGGTATGTCGTAATTGACACGAAAAACGACGTAATTGACACAGGGATGTTTCTAAGTTTTTCATCAGGTTTTTCATCAGGTTTTCCACCATTGATTCATGCCTCATGCATACTCATTAAAAATGCCGTCCGTACGTTTTGCAGATAAGCGCGGCTGATGGGTATTATTTTCCCGTTCACGGCAATCGCGCTGGAGCGGCTTAACTCTTGCACGTTGCCGATGTTGACGGCAAAAGCCTGATGGCAGCGGATAAAACAATTTCTCGGGAGCTCGTCCAAAAGCTCCGTGAGCTTACCGGAGTAACGAAGCGTCTTGGTCGGCAATGTGATTTCAACTTGCCGACCCACCGTTTCGAGCGCGATAATGTCTTTAATCAATATCCGCTGATTTTGCGCGCCCAACTTGAACACAAAAAAATTGTTTTGAAATTTGTCTTTATACGCCTTTTTTATAAGTTGTTCCAACGTAGCAGCGTCCACCGGCTTAACCAAGTAATGAAACGCGTTTACGTCGTATCCCTCAAAGACATGCTCACGGCTTGACGTTATGAAGATAATAACGGCTTCTTTGTCGGACTCGCGTATTGCCCTTGCAAGTTCCATGCCGCTCATCTTGTCCATGAGAATATCCAAAAGGATAAGGTCATACCGTTTCCGTTCCTTAGAAAAAGCCGCCAAAAATTTCTCGCCGCTGTCAAATACAGTAACGCGGTGTTCTATATTCAGCTTTTCCAAAATTTCGCGAGTCATTTTTTCCTGCGCTTCGGAAAAAACTTCTTCATCCTCGCATAAAGCGATCTCGTACATTATCGAACTCTCCCTTTTTACTTTTCGATACATTACTATTGTGCGGTATAAAATTGCAGAGTCAAGTTTTGAAAGTATAGGCGGGATGTGAGAATAAAGAGTCGGAAGTAGATCAAAAACTTGAATTGAAGCTCTCAAAGAAGGCCAGTAAATGACCAGAATTTGATTAGAAAGAGCCCGAGGTGTAGCGGCGATGGCCTATTTATTCACGACGAAAATGTTCAATCCTCGGTCGTCCTCTGGTTCCAAATTTGACTTGTCCGTTTTATATAAAAATCTCAATTTCACGTCCTATGAAGGCTCGGAAAGTTGGAGCGGCCTCCGGAGATATCTCATATTATGATTCTTTATTTTGGTAAGGTTCGACGATGTTTTATGGGGGGTAGCCGCCGGCATTAATCAACAGGGCGGCAATTACCTCCATGTGAGGTTCCAGCCGCCCCGATTTCCTCTTGTAATAACCGCAGATAAAGTGTCATAATTGAAATGGCAAAAGATGGGTTTGGATCGCCTTCAAATTCTCTCAACTACAGCAGTATAGGCACATAAAGATGATAGGAGCTGTCTATTAATGTATGAAATCATAAAGAACCCTAAAATGATGTCAAAAGCGGAGATAGACAAAGCGTACATGGGCAAATGGATTTACATTGTTAAGGCCGATATAGACATACATGGGACGCTGATAGAAGGGATGCCGGTAGTTTTAGGCGAATATCAGTTTGATGGCGTTGAAGAAGGAATATATGCACAGTTTGACAGCGCGGAATACGGTAGAGATTTGTCTTATACCTTGCTACCGCACGAGGATACGATAAGCTCTGTATTCGCAGTGGGGTGAAGCGGGGTATCCCGTCGCGGTTATCAATGCAAAACAAAGGTATGATTTTCCAGTAAAACGCGACGGCGGCGATTATTTATTTACGGCAAAGACGGAGGGAATGTCGAAGAGCCTACCCCACAGGGCGACGTATCTTTCGTGAGTGACTGGTATCGAGGTGTCTTTACACCACCAGAGATTAGACGATTACCCGCCAGAGCTGGCGATTAATTCCGCTCGGCGCGGCGAGAGCGGCTTCGGCAATCGTCTGCAAATCCTCGTTGGAAGGCGTTTTATCGGAAAACGCCCTGCATGAATAACGGGTTTTAATGGCTTCAATAGTGTTCAGTATCATAGCGACACACCTCTCTTTATTTTTTCTTTGCTGAAATAATCAACATCATCGGCCGCCGAAGCTCATCTTTCATACCTGGTATATCAAGCAATTCGTTCGGCGGTATAGGTTCGCGTAAATCGATTATTTCAAAACCATGATTCAATAAACCGTTCACATACGAAGTCAGGGTTCTGTGGTATTTTATGACATCTTCGTCCAGGAATCGAGCGGTACGCCCACCCTCGCAGAAATATCCGTCCACAGGCCAATGGAGATGCTCTCCGGCGTCGTCGCATACCCATTCTTGTCTGCCCTGCGCCGTAAATACGGGATGTTCAACAGAGAAAATGAAATCGCCGCCGACAGTCAAGCATTTACGAACTTTCGCGCAAATATCTTCAAAGGATTTCACATAATGTAAAGCGAGGGAACTGATTGTCGCGTCAAAGCTGTTTTCGGGGTATTCGTAATCCTCAATAGATATACAACGGTACTCAATATTACGAGCGTTGGTCAGCGTCTTTGCCCTATCAAGCATTTTTTCGGATACGTCTATGCCTGTCACAGCCTCAGCGCCCTGTTCGGCGGCGTAAACACAATGCCAGCCGAATCCGCAGCCGAGGTCAAGAACGCGCTTATCTTTGAAATCAGGGAGAATGGATTTTAACGTACTCCATTCACCCGCGCCCTCAAGCCCTTTGACCGAGCGTTGCATTTGGCTGTATTTTCTAAAAAACAGCGGCTCGTCGTATTTGTTTTCTTTCATACAGCAGTCATCCTTCGAACGGGCAAATGGTTAGGATTCATGCCCGTAGTACCTTATTCATCGCTTTTCCTTTTGCCGGTTCGTCCACCAGATTATGGTTTCTTCCGCAGATATTTTCGCTCTATCAAATCGATTGATTTCCGCGTTGGCGTAAGCCTGTCCTCATAGCATTGCTTATATATGCGAGGTATCTTTTTGAGTCGGAAGTTCATATCGTCCAAATCGAACGCTGTCATATCGAAATCCTCGACGCCGAGCCATTCGCTGAATTGCCTGTAGTCCGCGCCCTTCTTCTTTTTGAACGCTTTCGTAAAATCCGTAAGCCCTCTCGTGCCGCCTACATCCTCGACAATTCCGAAACCCGCACCCTCAAGCACTCGAGGCAGTTCGCTTCCCGGCAAGTTTTTATCTGTAAATACCTTTTCAAGCATCAGGGATACCCACCAATCGTCGCCGAAGTCGTAGTTAAAATTCAGCTTCTCACCCTGTAAGGATACCGCGTTGCGGATACGGGTTTTTGTCGCGTCGTCAACGCTTACGTTGCGGTGCGGGTCGTCGAACGGCTCTAAATCATCGTCAATGATCTCATAACGCCAGATAATGTCGTCGCCGACGCTGTATAACGAGGGGTTGTACTGTATGTCAGGGTGATTTCTTTGAAAATAGCCGCGGAAATTTTCGCCTTTCGGCACTTCAATCGCCATGAGATGGCTTGCCGTCATCTCGAACAGGACTTGTACTATATAGCCGAGCCGCGCGACGGTTATATCGTTTATTACCTGAAAACGCCGCCAAATTTTCGGCTTGTAATCGTCCAGTTCCGCGTAAAATTGATAAATCGGGTGACTTGCCATCGCTAAATTCTCCTTTGCTTTTTTATTTCTCGCCGTTTTGGTCAACTTGATGATAATCCGTTTCGACTTCATTCGGCAAGGGCAGGCTCGATCTACGGCGTGATGTTGAAATAAACCCGGCTGGTCTTGGCGCGGAAGGCCGTAAAATCAGGCGTTCCGTTTCAAGCCTTGCCTTAATATTATCCATTGAGTTTGTCTCCTTCTTGCGTTTTAAATCAACCCTGAAAACGCCTTTGGTCTTGTATTCCACGTATTATAATCCAGCAACGTGTCTGCGACGTTGCCTAAAAGCGCGGCGAATCAATTATCCGCTCAAGATAGATGAGGGGAGAGTTATCGTGATTAAAGCCCATGTGATAGAGAAATGCAGAAATCGCCAACAGGGGGGTGCAAAGGGGGTGCAACTTTTAACGATTTGCTGTTCCAGAGGTCAAATCGTTAAAAATAAGCCATCGGTAAGCACTGGTTCAAATCCCGGTTTGCTCAAAAACAAGCTATCAAATCCTCACCTTTTGATACAAACGAAAAAACGCAACGCCCGAAAGTGCCGTAGAATAAGCGCTTTCGGGCTTATGAGAAACCATCTGCCGATAAAACGCTTTTTATCAATAGATGGTTGATGTTCTGGAGCGGGAAACGAGATTCGAACTCGCGACCTACGGCTTGGAAGGCCCATAAAGGTCATTTTTCCAATGCAACTAATATCGTATATCCTTCCTTTAAAGTCTTGCTTTGCAACGCTTTACGCTGATATTCCTTTTCGTGCTTGCTTAATCTTTTTCGCTCTGATATAGTTTTTCATGTACCAATACTGTACCAAATTTTGAGGTGATTTTTTTGATTAAAAATTTCACGCAAAGTTACATTCAATCTCTCAAACCTGAAGAAAAACCTTACGCCGTAACGGATTCAACTTGTCGCGGCTTGTTTGTGTATGTCGGCAAGAGCAAAAAAACTTACTACCTGAAATATCTCGACAAAGATGACAAGCAGCGCAAACATAAAATTGGCGAGGCAGGCGATGTCCTTACCGTCGCGCAAGCCCGGATATTGGCTAACCAACTAAAAGCCCAGCTTTCTCAAGGTGAGTCAATTCTACCCGAAAAACCTCGTCATTCTCTTACTCTGGGCAGATTTATCGACGAAATTTACGCTCCGGAAAGGGTAATCAGCAATCCCAAGGCAGGGCATTATACAATCAGAATGATTCGCGCAATGTTCAAGGAACGTTTCTATGGGCAATTCATCGAAAAACTCGACATAAAGGACTTCAACGCCTGGCGTAACGACCGTCTTGCTACCGGCGCAAAGAGAGTAACAGTGAACAAAAACATTGTCGCGCTGAGGGCCGCGCTGAATTGGGGGGTTGATAACGGTTATTTCGAACAAAATCCCCTCCAAAATATGAAACGTCTTACGGAAACCGACGCCGCGTCTAAAGTCAGATACCTTACTGACGTGGAAAGAGCTCGGCTTTTCGCCGCTTTGGACGAACGGGAGAAAAAAATACGTGATGGACGAATAAGTCACAACACGTGGCTCGAAGATAGAGGATTTCCTGCTTTGCCGGAAATCGACGGTGTTTTCGTGGACTACTTGAAACCTATGGTTCTCTTGTCGCTTTATTGCGGGATACGACGAGGTACGATCTTTGGGTTACGCTGGGACGACGTGGATTTTGAAGCGGAAATATTGACGATGAGAGGCGAAATCATGAAAGGCGGAGAGGTTTTACGCGTTCCTGTAAATTCAATAGTGCTTGAGACACTTATTGCTTGGCGTGACCAGTCTCCGAACACTTCCCCTGACGATTTGATCTTCCCTTCGCCTAAAACCGGAGAAAAACTAACGGATGTGAAAAAAGCATGGCATACAGTATTGAAAGAAGCAAAGATCGAAAATTTCCGTTGGCACGACATGCGTCATGATTTCGCATCTCAACTCGTAATGAAAGGCGTCGACCTGAACACCGTGCGAGAACTTATGGGACACAAGAATATTACAACAACGCAGATATATGCGCACCTGGCGCCTGAACATAAACTCAAAGCAGTTGAACTGTTGGCTGAAACAGCCGGGTATGACGTCATTGGGAACGGCGCTTCTACAGGTCAAACTTCACCATCTGACGAAAAGCGTGTTAAAATGCGCAAAAGATGATCGAGCAAAACATTTGGTAAAGCGAGAATCGGACATGGCCGCTAAAGAAAATCAAAACCTTGAATGGAAACGGCAATGGCGCGGTGAGTTTCTCAAAGAGCTTTGTGCCCTTGCAAACGCGCAGGGCGGAGTGCTTGAAGTCGGGCGCGACGATAACGGCGTGGTGGTCGGCATTGACAACGCCCGTGAATTACTCGTGGAATTGCCGAATACCATACGACACGCTTTGGGCGTCGTACCGTCTGTTGAACTGTTGTTTGAAAACAGAAAACAGTATATCGCTGTCAGTATTGACGCAAGCAGTACGCCCGTCAGTTATCACGGTCGCCATTATCTCCGTTCGGGCAGCACAACACAGGAATTAACCGGAAGTGAGCTTGACAATTTCATCTTACGGCGTTTAGGTAAGACATGGGATGGCATCACCATTCCAAAAATCAATATCAAAGATTTGGATACATCGGCGTTCCGTAAATTCCGTGAAAAATCCCTTGCAAGTGAAAGACTGCAAAAAGCAGATTTGGAAATAAGCGACGAAGCCTTGCTTGATAGCTTATTACTCATTGAAAACGGAGAGCTTACCCGCGCCGCCGTGCTGTTATTTCACGACAAACCAGAAAAGTATATGTTTGGCGCTTTTGTTAAGGTCGGCTATTTTGAAACTGACGACGCTTTAATCTATCAGGACGAGTTCCACGGTTCTCTGATAACTATGCCCGACGAGATTGTAGATTCGATTTACCGCAAGTATTTCAAAGGCATAATAAGCTACGAGGGTTTGCAGAGGATTGAGGATTTCCCTGTTCCTCGCCCCGCCTTACGTGAAGCCATCTTAAACGCCATTGTGCACCGCGATTATACAACAGGTGTGCCGATCCAAATAAAAATATTTCCCGACTGCGTTATTGTTTATAATGACGGAAGATTGCCGGAAAACTGGACGATTACCGATTTGCTGAAAAGGCACAGGTCCCGTCCGTACAACCCAAAAATCGCATACGCTTTTTACCGTGCCGGATATATCGAAACATGGGGACGCGGAATCGAAAGGATTACTTCCGCTTGCAGAGAAGCAGGCAAGCCGGAACCGTTGTTTAAAGCGTCGCCAAGCGAAATTTCGGTTACTTTCTACACCGACACCAACAAACCGTTCGTAGAAAAGTTCGCTGATGAGTTCGTAGAAAAGTTCGTAGAAAATGAAAATCAACGGACAATATTAAAACTGATACTTGAACAACCGACTATCAGCGCAAAAAGTATTGCGGAGCGCATCGGCATGACGCCGCGCGGCGTTCAGAAGAATATCGAAACCTTAAAAAAGGCAGGATTGCTTGAGCGCGTCGGTGCGGCAAAAGGCGGGCATTGGGTTGTGAAACAGTCAAACAAATAAGTTATAAACACAACCACAACAAAAAATCTGAAGGAGGTGACAAATCTCAATAAATATTGATTAAGAGCCCAATGCTTCAATTTTTGTGTATCCGTCAGGGATGCACCTCAACTTTGAAGCTCTCTCCAGCTTCTATTCCTGATAAAATTCAGAATTTCGCGGTTTCTGCAATTTTTAGCGGCTATCACCAAGTTTTTCCATGCATTGTCGTCTTCGGCGTTTACATCCGCTCCCGCTTCGATAAGATCGCGCAAAACTTCAGGAGATTCATCTCTCAAGATTGCCTCAAACAGCTCGGGTGTTTTTTCTTCGATGAAATCTGGGATTTGCGGCTCTGGCAAACCTTTCGACCGGAGAAATTTTTTCAGCTTCGAAAATTCCTCGCATGGAAATATCCGTTCAAGTTCATCGCAGTAGTCACCGCCTTCTGTCCAGTTATTGATAAAATATTCCAAACCGCCGACGGTGGCATATTTGACGAAAGCTGCCTCCACGGAAAGCATAAAACACAAAAATTCCGCTTCTGTAAGGATGTTTTGCACACGATCGCTAATCCCGCACCTTCGCCCCAAAACCAGCCATCTATCGTCGACAATGACCGCTTCATCAGGCAAAAATTCCCCAAAAGAAGGAGGATCCTCCTGTAAATATCTCGACACCCGGTTACCTGTGAAGGTCCAGTCGTTGCAAAATTCAGCGTGCACCATATAGTCAAGCTGCATATCTTCAGATATGACAAAAACCTCCATATCGCCGACGATAGTGTTGCTGTCGAATATGACACCCGGTTCGAGTTTGTGGTTAAAACGCGGCAAATATTCGCCGATAACAACCTCGTACGAATCGGGGTTACGTTTGCGGACTTTTAAGGCTCCGCCGCGTCCGCTTTCGTTATCAAATCGTACATAGCGCCTGCCGGATTCAATGGAACTTATTTCGTTGAGCACTTTCAGAAATTCAAAGAAAAATCTGGAACTTCTGCCATACTTATCCCAATTTGAGATAGCGAAACGCAACGATTTGACTTCGACATTGGACTCCAATTCCGATGTCGTTCCATCTTCTAATTGAATCGCGAAAAGCGGCTCCGGGTTATCCAAGTGAAACCGGACCTCCACCCATCCACTTTTCAGCATTTCAACCTCGAATCTCACTTTATCCTCGCTCCTTCCGTCAACGTTGTCAGCGTTATCGACATAATAAAATGTGATTATCAATCTACCTCAAGTCCATATACAATCTGTTTATATGTAATGGATTTAGCAGATACACATGCTTGTAGTAAGCGCATAAAGAGTTCTTGAGGCCATTTCCTCCTGTTGAACCTATACG
>Ga0099364_10010221_pt1 | contig 12919 bp, 11 predicted proteins | sample TergutTh196P3_FD_73070 | JGI IMG/M metagenome (GOLD analysis project Ga0099364, IMG submission 73070) | Microcerotermes parvus P3 segment gut microbial communities from Pointe-Noire, Republic of the Congo - Th196 P3 | ecosystem: Host-associated > Arthropoda: Insects > Digestive system > Gut ...
ATTCAAGTCCGGACCGTATGCCGGAAGATACAAGACCTTTGCGCCCACCGACTCAATCGCCGCCTTCACTCCGGAAACTTTATGTGAACTTAAATTGTCCACCACCACAAGGGCGCCCGCCTCGAGAGTCGGCAATAATATTTGTTTCACATACGCTAAAAACAATTCACCAAACAATTCACCATTGATCGCTCCATCCACCACCAGCAGATAGATGATAGCGGATAACGGATAGAGGTTTTCCGTTGTCCGTTATCATCTATCCGTTATCCGCTAATTTTGTAACAGGGCGTGGAGTTCGACCAGAGTGGCGTCGGGATGTTCGTCGACGAGTCGCCGAATTTCTTGTTCGTAGGGAGCCAGTTTCAATGTTGGACCGGTTTGATATTGTTTCGGTTGGATGGCGTCGTTGTTTGAGGATTGCATAGACGGTTGCGCGGCAGACGCCGTATTGTATAACGATATCTTCGATGAGTGCGTCTTCGTCATAGGCGTTCACGATTCGTTCTCTCAAGTCGATCGAATAAGCTTTGGGCATGAAATTCCTCCGTAAAAAAAAAGGGGCCGTAACAAAGACATCAGCATACAGTATCCCCATAAATTCGTCCAAACCAATTTTTAATACGCTCTAGCCCCTCTCATAGGGTTATAAGCGTCTACTCCTCCCACCTGCCCCACGAAGAATCGCTTGTTTTTCTGTGGTATTGGCAAGATCAAACGGTGTCCGACCGAACTCGTTGGGAGTTGCAATCGATCATTTCCGATCCGTTTCACGGGATAATCAAGACGAATCGGCAGTGGGGGGGACTGGGCAGCATCGTTGACTTATCGTCGAATCGGTTATAGATCGGGAAGGAAGGATCATCTATTGACATCCTTTTCAGATAAAAGGCCACGTTTGATAAGATATTGTATGCCCTTGCCAAACTCTGGATTGTCCCTCGGCGTTATTGTCGGTCCCTCCGTTGCCAGTCGCTTTTGCCTTATTTCCTGTGCCTTGACGACGGCATCAAACTGCATTTCGATTCTTTCCACAGAAAAACGAAACGGATTAAGGACAGTTTGATTTCGTTCAAGAAGATTTTTTGCACGTTGAAGCGACTCACGGTCAAGTGTGCCTATGCCGAGATCAACATCATTAGCGGCGGCTCGAACCGATTTTGCCGCCTTATCCAGATAAGTATTAAATTCTTGACAGATTAATTCGTCGGTAATTCGTGCGAACTCTTTTTCAAGTTCTTTAATTTCGTTTTTTTCGTCCGGGTGAAGGGCTATTTTGTCTGCGTCTTTTAATGACTCGGTTTTTAACTTTGAAGAATCATACTTTTTAGGATCGAGTGTGGCAAGCCGAAGCGATTCACGGTAGATAGCAATATGGCCATTGTATTTTTCCTTGCGTTGCCGCTCCTCTTCCGCCTTGCGTTGCCGTTCCGCTTCGTCACGGACTCTTTGATCTTCTTCTTCGAGTTTTTTGATTTCCTCTTTTTCTTTCGGATGGACGGCAATTTTGCCTGCAACGTTTAACGACTCGGTTTTTAACTTTGCAGGGTCATACATCTCAGGATTGAGTGTGGCAAGCCGAAGCGATTCCCGATAAATAGCAACGAGGCCATTGTATTTTCCCTTACGTTCGGCTTCTTTGCGTTGCCGCCCTGCTTCGTTACGGACCCTTTGATCTTCTTTTTCAAGTTTTTCGATTTCCTCTTTTTCTTTCGGATGGAGGGCAATTTCGCTCGCAACCTTTAGCGACTCGGTTTTTAACTTTGAAGAATCATAATTATTAGGATTGTGTTTAGCAAGTAAAAGCGAGTCTCGGTAAATAGCAACATGGTCATTGTATTTTTCCTTGCGTTGCCGCTCCCGTTCCTCCCTATTAACTGCAAGCCACATGTCCCGAACTTCTTTAGCGGGACGAATGCCGGACTTCGCCACTCTCACTCGTTTGATATACTCTTCCTCTTGTCTGATTCGCTCTTGCTCTTGTTTGACGGAATCCGTACAACCTCCAAAGACCAAGAACAAGGCAAATCCAATTGCATAGTATGTTTGAAAACGCATCATTGTTCCCCTTTTCGGATTGAGTTCCATGCCTTATTTGAAATTTCCGTGTCTTTCAAGTTCGGAGAATCCCACTCGACGATAACAGTTGCAAGCAACTTATCGATTTCTTTTTGCTCATCGGAATTAGGATCAATAATCTTTCCATCTTCAATGGCAATCTCAATGGTGCTAATATGTATGTCATAATTCAATAAGTCGGGTAGATACCGATTTAGCCATGCGTCGAGTTTCATTTGGGACGTTTTTCTCAAGTGTAGCATTTTACAGTTAGCGTAAGCATAACTGAGTTTATGCGTGCCATCGATTTGTCCTTTCTCGAACTCTAGGAATGCTTCGTCCCGACTGTATCCGGCATCTTTGATTACATCGTTTAATTTACGATCCCATTCTTCTACTTCCGTGGAACGTTTATCATACGTTTCAATACCTTGGAGAATTTTCTCTTGGAGTTCGAAACGCTTCAAAATCAATTCGGACAACAGATTCTTGGCGGACGGCGGACGTTCCCCTGTAGAATAAGTACCAAGGTAGATCAGAGCGGCCATTGCGAAAAACAACAATGCAAAAAGCCGCTTGAATAAGCGTTTTCGCAAGTTTTTCATAAGAGGTCGTCCTCGGTAATAGTGAATGAGGATTTTTCGGCGACAATATCACGTTTGATGTCGTCAGTTAATTTTCGAGAATCGGTGTCTTGGAGTATAGTCTCGATCTTATCGACCTCTGTTTGTATCTCGGCAAAGATTCCGTTCGCATTCAGGACTCGTTCCATTGTGTCCGTTGGCAAGTCCACTTTGGCCAGCGACTGGTGAATGTCGAGCAACGACTTGAATGCCTCATAGTCGGCTATCAACATTTCCAAGTCGGCGATTTTGTTTGCAATGACCGTATCGTGTTCGGTAAGAATGTCCAAACGCTTGTTTTTGAACCGAACGCCGATTTTCTCACGGTCAATGGTTCTTTCCGCTCGTTGCAATTCGTCCTTGAGTTGTTGGAGTGAACGATACACCTCGGCTCCTGTCCGTTGTGCCCCAGCAATGAAGATCGTTTTTTCTCTATCCTCGGCGGTTGCTTCTGCACGCTTCGGCAAGCCGTTTTCTTTCGCCGAGTCCTGAAGGGTGATAAACGCTTCACGGGATTTGGCTATTTCCTCTTGAATTCGTTCAACTTGACGTTCGGAAACTTTCACGTCGATACGAAGTCGCTTGGCCATTTCCTCTGCGTTGTCTCTCGCTGCTATTGCGTTCTTGAGTTCGAGTTTGGCTCGCGGCAAAACGGTTTTATCCTTCAACATTTTGGCCAGATCGTCTTTTATTCCCACTACGATAGCAGTACCGCCTTTGGGAACAAGGAAATTGGCAATAAGAATCAGAGCCAAAACGACGACAACGGAGGCGATCAACAGTTTTTTAGTCATGTTTTTTCGGGGGCAAAGTTGGAACGGACAATTCAGACATACCGCCGCCAATCTAAAGAATCTCGCCGCAGAAATGGGCAAGAAATTAAGAAAGGGCGTTAAGCGATCACGTCGCTTACTCCCGGTATCAGTGCAAGAAACCGTTCCTTCTCGAACATGATCTAACGCCCTGTATAACAGGGACGCTAATCATCCGTAGAAGGAATAACGGCATCAAAGATCATTCAAAATGACATGACAGGGAAGCCATGCTATCCTGAATAAACTCTTGTCTTGAAAATCGTTGCACTGATTTTGGAGTAAGACAAAATGACTTTTCGTCAACTAATTTTATTTAATGTTCACAAGTTCAATAATAATTCTCCGGGATTGTGAAATGAAAAGGGGCAAACCCCCATTGCCTCAAGTTTAGCATATTTCCCTCTGGAAACAATAAGGGGGCATTGTTCTATATCGTTTTCCGCCGGGAATCCGGCTATTGCGACCTACTCCGTTGGTGGTTCCTCTTCAAATGGAATCAGATCGTCAATATAATCGTCCATAACCTCTGCGGTGCTGCCAACACTGCCAGCGCCAACGCCATTTTCTCCCGTTGCCGTAGAAACAGCGTTGGCGTTGGCAGCGTTGGCGGGGCTGGGAAGTGAATAATACCTGACAACAACCCCGTTAGCGGCTGTCCGTTCTTCGACAACCACAAGCCCTTTTCTAACTATCTCATCTAACTTTTTCTCGGCCTCCGCCATACCTGTTTCTCTGAAAGGCCGTAAATTTGCCACAACAGTACGGGAGGTCGTCTCGCCATGCACTGCAAGATGTCGCAAAATTGAAGCAGCCCCCTTGTCGCCTTCAATGACTTCCGTAGGTTGCACTATCTGTAGCACTCGCAGTGTTTCACGCCGAAACCACTCCGTCAGAGTAATCGCCGCTCTCATCGTTTCCGTATCAACATCAGGAATAGAAGTAGGTATTTGTCCAGCGGAATATGTGCTTGCGAGATGAGCAAAATGCAAGGTCAACGCAATTCGCAAGACATAGCCGTTTAGTTTTGATAAACTTGCCTTCATTGCTCCCGAAGGTAGAGAACTACGGTCATCGGATATGGTGTTGTAAAAGTCAACAAAAACCGTTTTGGCCTCTGGGGTCAGGTTCACAAGATACGGGTCGTCAGGGGTTGCTCTTAATTTGTCTCTCCAGAAAAAGAGCGTTTCAATCATTCGGGCATACGCCGCTTCAACATCTTTAGGAACACACTCTTCGCTAAAATGTCTCGGTGTATCCGGCGGCATACAAGGCAATAGCCTTGCGAATAGGCCGGTGTGAAAGAACTGAGGATTTTTTCGCAAAATTGCTTTGAAACTGTTCGGCTGGATGCCGCCCAGAATGGAACAGTGGGAATGGCTCGTTACAATATGCTGATTGCCGGACTTGCGGTTTATTGAAACATAGCCGCCGTCATAAATATCGTTATAAATACTTTCATCCTTGCCGCTCCCGGAACGATAAGCATCAAAACCACCTAACCAAATTGCGGCCTCGTTGTAGGCAGATAGGATACCATAAGGATTGTCCGCCAAAATGGGAATCAATCCTTCTGTTGTTGATTCGGAGATGAGACAAAATTTTCTTTTTGGTTCTTCCGGCTCGTCGGGTTGTGCCAGATCGTTTTTTCCACGCCTTCTAGTCTGTTTCCATATTGATAAATCCACGTCATATTTTTGTTTCTTCTTTTTATATTCTTTCTCTTCCCTTTCATTTTGTGCTGTTAGTTCTTGTTGCATTTTTATCAACGGCCTGAGTGCAAAAATGAAAGTCGGTGTCTTGCCACTGCCAGAATCGGCAACCAGTAGTACCCAGATAATTGAGGGAACAGACCAGTCATCTTTTGCTCGCAATTTGATATGTGCCCCTGTTGCCGACGACACGACAGGGAGAACCATAGCGGCAGTGTAGGCCGGATCGGTGTTAGTCGATTTCGCAACGGCCAAACAAAAATCTCGCAAGACAGGGGGAAGGCAATCTATCGGAAACGGTTCCCACGCTAGTTGCGGCATAATGCTTGTATCATCGATTTTTATTGCATCAATTAACCAGCCGTCCTGTTTAGCGCATTTGTATTTCACTGCATCGGAAAACATACGGTCGAATTCTTTCTTTTCGCCGTCTGTCCAAAACGGATAACAGTAGAAGTTGTAAAACTCCCATGCTATCTCCGCCGCTCGTTGAGGCTCCAAGGTGAGACCACGAACCAATGCGACAGCCGTAGCGAACAGGGTCTTACGCCCACCCTTTCCTTGGATTGATTTCGGACAAGTTTCAAGGTACTTGACTGCCTTTTGTTCGATTTCACCTTCAATCTTCAAAGGCAAAGTATCGTGAGGTGTACCGGTTGTCGGGGGGACAGTTTCATTCGGAGTATTCCGTAACGGTAAAAACCCTTCAACCCAAGACTGAGGCAATTCGGGAAGTTCCTCTATCGGGACAAGCGGACGCTCCCATTCGTAAGTTCCGCCGTTCGGATGAATGGAGGGAGGTGCGACGATATACTGATTACCAACTCGAAGATCAATTCCAGTTTTTCGTCCGTTATACTCAACATTGGTGCTACCTGAAACATCAATGCCGGGATGTTTGAAATACAGATGGAAGCCGCGCGTTGGGGTTCTCACTTTGGGACATTTTGGAAGTTCCCCCAGTTCCTGTATGATTTCGAGCATGTCGGCAGTACCATTCTTGCCGTCCTTGTTGTCAATGTCGAGGATCAATACATCCCGACCGGCTTTGATACCGATATTTGCGTTGGGATGCTTTTTGATCCATAGTTCAATTTGGGCCTTATCCGTTGTCGCGGCGTTTGGCCAACCCTTAATTATGGGTTTTTTATCTCCCGGAATGACCGGAAAAACTTCATAACCTAATTCGGCATATTCCAAAGCGAGTGAAAAAACACTATTTTCGTTCATTATCTGTCTCCTTTGTAGTAAGGGAATGTTAATCTGTTAAAACAAAAGCCCAAAGGAGCATCGTCAGAATCGAACATCACTTGACAAACAATCAATATCCGATAGAATGGAGATACTCCGCTTGCTGGTGGGGTGTTGGGGTCTCTGTCTCGGTTTCGAGAAAGAATCCGCTATCGTCGTCGGTTGTTTGCCGACAACCGACGACTTTTTTCTGCTATGGTGGGACGGTTCAGCGGTTCCTACCGTCCCTTGGTTTATTTATTTGCTCACCTCCTTTCCGGTTTCGGCCCGATCTTGAGACCGTGTTTTTGTTCGATGGCATTCATGGCCGCTTTATGCCGTTTTTGCATTTGGCTCGACGTTTCAACCTTTGGGCAATCAACCGATCGTGATTCGGCTAAAAAGGCTTCAATCGCTGCCTTGTTCCAAACAAGCCGTCGTCCGGGCGTGTTGAGCGGCAAAGGAAAATTGTTTTTGCCGTGCCGGGCGTCGCGTAGCCACCGAAAAAGCGTCGCCTTTGAGATATTAAACGCAACAATAATGTCTTTTAGACCCAACAGTGGTTCAATTTTAGGCTGCATAATTATTCTTGTGTGTAAATTGTTTCCGGCAAGGGAACGACAGCGTTTGCGGCGCAGGGTTTAACATTGATACGTTCGTTACCAAATCCGGTGAGTTGCTAGCGAATGATTCCGAACAATTCGCTATGACACCACCTATTTTCGCATGGGTTTTTTAACGAAATGTAGAGATAGAATAACGTTATTCAAAAATTTATTTTCGTTATTCTTTTTTTCGCTGCCCAACAAGAAGAAATACCCTAAAATGTCGGGTAAAAGGCAAGAAGATTTTTTTCAAGAAAATTTCAAGAAACGAAATGCGGGGAGGTTTTCATTAGGCATTCGGCCAATTTCGTTAATCATTTTAGTTGTTTTTTGTCGAGGATTTTTTATGTCTATTTATAATGCTGCTCACATTACTGAGACTTTTGAACATGTCGGCGTTTGCGTGTTCTTCGGGGCTACCGTCTGCGGATTCTCCCTTTTTATATCTAGCGGGATCAATGCCCCTCCGCTTGCTGAAGGGCATTTCATTCCACTTCTTAAAAATGTCTTTGTCGGACTCCCCGTTTAGATGTTGTTTGATAACCCATTTAGATCGCTTGGTTTGGGGACGGCCTTTTGGTTTTAGCGGTTTGGCTTGCGGCTCTTCAGAGACCATTGGAGGGTCGGTTTCCGCAACCGGAAGCGGCATATTCACTGATTCCGTCGCCGAGGAACTCGATAGTTGTTTTTGTGATTGTCGTCTCTGATTGAGTTGTTCCTGCTGGAGTCGGTAATATGTCAATCCGATTTCATTCGCCGTTTGCACACATTTTTGCATAAATTCGGCATAATCGGTTGGCGGTATTGGTCCGTCAAAATAATCTTGTCTATTGAACTCGTCTTGATAGGCTTGAAGCAACCTGTCATGCTTAACATGCTCGGCAAGGCGCTGAGATGGTGTTTCAGGCCAAGAACTTTGTATTTCACTCCAAGAATGCAACACAAATTCATTGCGGCTTTGTATCTCCGTCAATTCCTCAAACGCTTTTTTCTCGTCAGGGGTCAAAAATCCGATGGAAACCCTACAATCCGCTTGTGTTTGGTCGGGATCGGTGGTACGTTTCCCTTTGTCAGATAAATATGATACAAAATACTCCATTTCAGACTCTCGAAGGATAAAAGATTCGGGCTGTTCGATCCGATGTACGCTTCGAGACGCAAACCGGACCAAACAAACGGGGCAATTACTCCCTACCCGGAAACAGACCGGCAACCGTCGCCACCGGTCGGATTATCATAGCATACCTGCCACACTTCACAATCAGAGGCAACTATTCCGCAAAGGGATTCGTTTGCTGCAACGCAACCCGTTTTTGGATTTTCTGCTGAGCCTTGGCGTAGCGTTTCGTCATGTTCGCCGTCGTGTGGCCGAGTACCGCTTGCGATTCGTCCAGTCCTTGATTTTCCTCTACAAACGTCGCCGTACTGTGCCGAATTTGATAGGGAAACCAGACCGGAATTTGCTCGGCAGGGGGCAGGGGCTTGTTTGCCCTTCTGATGGCGTTTTGGATTGCCCGGCGGTAGGCCCTTTCGTCGAAAATCTCCGAATAGATGACACCCGGATTCGCCGCCCTTTCCTCGTCCCGTGCAATCTGCGATGGCGTGAGCGGTGTTTTTCTCGCAGCCCGTTTCGCCGCTTTTAACTCATTAACGGAATCCGCAACCGCAAACAGTGGATCAGTCGGGCTTTTACCCTCCAGATACGGTTCGATCAATTTCTGAACCGATGCCGAAAGATAGATTTTCCGCATTCCGACACTACCCTTCGTCTTGTGGGCGGATAGATCGTAAATCCAAAGGTCAGAGTCGGAAGTGCGGTCAATTTGGCCAACACGCATTTTACAGACCTCTGACGGCCTTAATCCGGTGAGCCACTGGACTAAAACCATTGTCCGTAGTGTGGGAGTCAGAAACGGTAAAGTCCGTCGAACGACTTCCTCCGGCACAGGCTCAACTTCAGGGTGATCGAATGTCCCTTTCGCCCCCTCCCGGAGTGTTCGGACTTCCCGGAGCACCGCAACGGTCTGATGGGAGCAAAGTTCCTCCTCAATCCCGTAGGAAAACATCGAAACAACCCTCCGGGTGTAATCGTTAATGACCTTCCGACAGAACCTTTTCGATTCGATCATCCGATCACGGACGAATTTTAGAGACTTCGGGCTAAATTCATCGGCGGGAAGGTCGCCGTAGTAGGGGAGAACGAAGTCCCCCAACAGAACTCGACAATGACCATAATGCGACGGGTGGATTCCGCAAGTTTGGACATAATCCAGATACCGGGCGGCGAGTTCGGACACCAGCCCCTTCCGGCTTGTTGCCCCGGCCTCCCCAAACGAATGGGGCACACCGCCCGGATTGTTTTGTATCGCGGTAATGAATCGGGCGTAGGCTTGTTTTGCCTCCGGTGTTCCCCATTTACCGAGTACCGTTTTCCGTCGTTGATAGTTGACGACGGCGTACTTGCCCATTTTACACATTTTGGGCAATCGGTGTTTGAGAGTTGGCATGATACGTTCCTTTCCTGTCCTAAACAGAAATTTTTTCTGTTTGGCAACAAGTAACGTATCAAATTTGCTGAAACCCTGACGCCGCAAACGCCGTAATTTCAAGGCTAAAACCAATGGAGCCAGACGGACTCGAACCGACGACCCCCGCGTTGCAAACGCGGTGCTCTCCCAACTGAGCTATGACCCCAATAGCCAAGACCATAGGTCCCAGCTCCATCGCCGATGTGTGTTCACTCTTCCTGTCGTAAATCCAATTCGCCACCGTCCAAATAGCCTTGATGCAACGCAACCATCCGTAACTCCTCGCTCAATATCTTCTCCCGCTCCCTTCGATGATATAATGACGCCGAGACCATCTCCGCAAAGCAAATAAGCATCAGCCATAACAGAATCACTATTGCCAAGAACCATACCCACACAAAAGCCGTTGGGGAAGATTCCGGACGCAAAAAAATACCTACGAGTAACAGAACTCCTTCCAACAATAACAATAGCCCTAACTGGAACCGACGAAACTGCTTACGAACCTCATAACGCATTGGGCTGTACCCCACAACACTCGTTCGTACACAGTGTTCAAGCCAACGGTAAAGACGTTCCAACCCGATGAACATTGCCAAAATAGACAACGCTAAAAAAATAAGATGATGCGTCTCAATGTTCATACCCTTCACTTGTGATATCCAAGGGACTTGATGACCGACAACATCTCCTCGTAGGTGATAAACCGACGACGATTCTGCAATTTGTAGTTGTCAATCGCCTCCGCCAATTGCTGTGCGTCCGGCGAGAGGCCATCGTAGCAATTGGTAAATTGGCGCCGCTCCACTCCGGGCGGTGGACCGCCACTACTTGGATTCATTCCGCGTCGCTGGACAAATGGATAATTTACTGGCTCGTTACTCATCGCTACTCCCTCAAAGGTTCAATTAGCTCACATTGCCGGAACGCAAAATTTTCCAGCAAAGAGTCAATTATACCACAAAAAAATTTTTTTTAACCCACCCCCCACGAGGATTGCAAAGTACGAAGGGTAGGCAGCCTACCTGATTGGACACAGTGCTAACCCTACTAAGCCGAGCGTTTTTTGGGAAAAGACGTCAATTCTTCGTTTTCAACCGTTCACTTTGGGGAAACTTTTCTTCCACCGCCCGTACTTTCTTCGTATTTTCGTCATTCCGTCAACCAAGCTCAAGACAGGTTTTCAACGACTTTCCCTTTATTCCGAATTCTACAACCTCTTATTTTTTCGAAGTTTATGGCTTAAATTTTCCAATTGACATCGGTTTCGAGTCGGATTAACATCTTCATCTGAATTTAAATATTTAAAGGAGAGAGTCTTTCCATTTTACATTCCCATCGATACAATAGCTCTGAATTGGGGTATGGTATCGTGTGTTTCGAGAGTATTATGATCCCCAATTTCTTCCCTTCCCACCATTTTACCGTAAATTCCCATGAAAATCTCTTGCGAACGAGAAAAATTTTCCCAGCCTTTTCAGCTGGCGGCTTCGGTTGCCGCATCGAAAGACATCAAACCCGTCTTGCGGAACGTCAAAATCACCATCACTAAGAAAGGCGTCCTTCTCCAAGCAACGGACACGGAAATCGGCATCCGGCTGAATATAGATGGTTGCGAGAACCTCGAAAAGGGCGAAGCCATTTTACCGGCCAAACAAATCAAGGATATTCTTCAGGAAAGTGGCAGCGAATCAACATTTCTCATCGAATCCGAGAAGGAAAAAGTTCTCGTTTCGATGGGGAAAGACCGGTTTACCTTTCCGACTCAACCTACCGACGAATTTCCCGATGTTGAGGATTTTAACGAGTCGGCCTATCATGAGGTCAGTGTCAAGGTTCTCCGGGAGGTCATTCGGCGGACGACATTTGCCATTGATACGGAGAGTAACCGGTATTCCTTGGGCGGTGTGCTTTTGGAATTCGTGGAAGGCAAAATTTGTGGTGTCGGCACCGATGGTCGACGACTTGCATTTCAGGAAGGTGTTGCCGAGTGCATCGGCGACCACAAAGCCGAAGGAACCATTTTCCCGCCGAAAGCTCTCCAAATTCTCGACCGGGCACTCGGCGAAGACGATGGTACTGTGCAGGTGTCCGTTTCTTCGAATCGGGCCCTTTTCCGTTGTGGGAACGTGGTTTTTTTCACCCGGCTTATCGAGGGACGCTTTCCCGCTTGGCGGAGAATTATTCCGGAAACGGAAGGAAAAACCCAGATCGATATTCTTGCCGGAGCGTTGAATTCCGCCGTGCGGAAGGCCGCCATTGTGACGAAAAGGGAGCCGGGAGTAATCTTTTCCTTCAGTGCCGGGAAACTTGTCCTGCACGGACAGGGCGGGGAGCTTGGCGAATCGAACATCGAAGTTCCGATTGCCTATTCGGGAGCCGACCAACAGGTCAAGCTCAATCCGGACTTTTTCACGGATTATCTCCGGGTTTTGGAAGGCGACAAAAATCTTTCGATCTATATTGAAAGCGATGGCGATCCTATTCATATCCGGACCGACGACAACTACATTTACGTTGTGATGCCGATGTCGTGATTAACGGCAAAGATAGTGCGATTTCACCTGAGTCCGGGGACTGCGACGGAGTACTGTCCCCGGCTCTTTTTTTGCGTGCTTGTGCTATGAGACTGTTCCTTTGTGTTTTGATCGTCGTCGCTGGCAGTGTGTCAGCCGAGCAAATACTGCCTGAAGGCGTCAAGGCCGTTTGGGATATGGGCAAAGCTCATCGGCAAACGACGCCGACACGCGAGAAAATCTGCATTAACGGTCTATGGCAATGGCAACCCGCTACAGATCGCGTCACAGAGCCCCTTGCGTTAGCAAGGGAAATCCCAACCGACAACTGGGGTTATTTCAAAGTTCCCGGTTCGATTCCGATGCCGGGCTTCCACCATTGGATGCAGAAGGATAGTCAACAGGTCTATCCGCATCCCAATTGGCAAAACACGACCCTGCGTGACGTTACCCGTATGTGGTATCAACGGGAAGTCGAAATACCCGCGAGTTGGCACAATCGCCGCATATTGTTGAAAGCGGATTATGTCAATTCGCGCGCGGTGGTGTATCTTAACAACCTCGTCATTCCCGCGCAGGCGGGAATCCAGATGGAAGATGTGAACCCTGTTTCTCTAGACCCCCGCCTACGCGGGGGTGACGGAAAAAACAGGAATGATGAAAAGAAAGGAAATAACGCAAAACGCATCGGTGAAATTTTGTATCCTTCCGGCACGGTCGATCTCACGGCTCACTGCGTGCCCGGCAAGAAATACATGCTCACCCTCTACGTCGAAGCACTGCCGATGTCCGATGTCATCGCCATCTTCAACGACACAAACACTCCAAAACAAAA
>Ga0099364_10010222_pt1 | contig 12919 bp, 11 predicted proteins | sample TergutTh196P3_FD_73070 | JGI IMG/M metagenome (GOLD analysis project Ga0099364, IMG submission 73070) | Microcerotermes parvus P3 segment gut microbial communities from Pointe-Noire, Republic of the Congo - Th196 P3 | ecosystem: Host-associated > Arthropoda: Insects > Digestive system > Gut ...
TGCTTCCTTGCTGAACTCTACGCCTATCTTCACTAAACGGCGGTGGTCGGCGGTATATGGGATGAGGTATCCTGTTTTGTCAATCTGGGCAAGGGCTTCTTCGGCTGTACCGTTCTCTGCCATCTTGAACTCAAAAACATATATCGAATCGGCAGTTTTCACAACAACGTCGGCGCGACCCCGGGCGCTTTTTACTTCCGTATCCACAAATTGACCCATATTGGTGAAAAGCAGGTAACATATCAACTGATAATATTTTTCGTCTTTGTCTCGGTTGTCCTCCAAGTCATAAGGGATAGCGGCATAATAAGCCCGCAGCAGGTTCATGAAATCATCTACATTGCCGCTTTGTACAGCATCTATAAAAGTAAGAATGGAAAACGAATCATTTAATCCCCACTTAGGGATAAAAGCGGGAAGCAGTTGGTTCAGAAAACCATATTTAACCTCATCATTCGGGTATCCAAGCCTAAAAGCGTCAAGTTTTGCATTATACGACTTGATAGTCAGGTATCCTGTTTGGTAGAGCAACGGAGTAAGGCTCGTTTCGCCGGCTCGGTATTCGTCGATTTCGTCAACCGGAATGGTCACGTCGTTATCTAATTTGCGTATGTCAAATTGGCTTTTTTGCAATGTTCTGGTTAGAAATGTAGGCGTTCCCGTCTTAAACCAGTAATAGGCATATTTATTTTTCATAAACGTATGTAGCAGGCTGAAAGGGTTATACATGTTTGCTCCCTCTGATGTAAACCGATACCCGTCGTAACGTTTTTTTACTTCGGCAACCGTTTCGTCGTAGGTCTTGCCTGTCTTCTTTGCTAATTGATGCAATTCGGGTTGAAACTGTTCTAATAGTTCGGTTTCTGAAATGCCGCATATTTCGGCATACTCTTCATCTAAACTAATGTCTATCAATTGATTCAAGTCACTGAAGATACTTACTCTCGCAAATTTGCTCACGCCGGTAAGAAATACAAAACGCAAAGCATAATCCATACCTTTCAGAACGCCGTAAAATCCTTTGAAAAAAGTAACTAATTCATTATGGACTTGCGGATTATCCATCGAATTGACCAACGCTTTGTCGTATTCATCAATCAATACAACCACACTTTTACCCGACTTCTCATACGCTTTTTTTATTAATTTGGAGAACCGCGAAGATAAATTGCCGTATTTTTCTGTTATGCCCCATTGACTTTCATACTCATCCAAAATAGAGTTCAGCGTAATTTCCACCGTTTTCAGGCAATCGACGCTTCCGATATTGAAATCAATGTAAATAACGGGATATTCAATCCAGTCCTTTTCCAATTCTGCAATAGCCAACCCTTCAAAAAGATGCTTTTTCCCTAAAAAAAAGGCTTTCAGGGTAGAAATAAAAAGGCTTTTCCCGAACCGGCGCGGACGACCGAGAAAAAAAGGTCTGTATTGCTTTGCCAGATTATAAACGTATGTCGTTTTATCTACGTATACACAACCTCTGGTGCGCAATTTCTCAAAATCCTGTATGCCAATCGGCATTTCCCTTACGATTGTATCCATAATAATTTATTGTTAATCAACGAAATCCGATAATCTGGCGTACTTCGGTTAAGGTTTTGGCGGCGCTTGCGGATGCTTTTTCGGCGCCGGTTTGAACCACTTTATTGAGAAAAACATCATCTGCCAGCATTTCAAGGATACGTTCCCGAATAGGAGCGCAAAAAGTATGGATATCGGCGGCTAATTGTTTTTTCATATCGCCGTATCGTATTTCACAAGCGTTATACTTATCATTGAAATAATCGTAAGTTTCTTTTCCGGATACTATCTCCATCATCGTAAAGAGGTTTTGTATCGGTTCCGGTTTTTCGGTGTTCGGTTCGGTGGGGCCTGAATCCGTCACGGCTTGCATCACTTTTTTGCGGATCGTCTTTTCGTCGTCAATCAAATAAAGGGCGTTCCCTTCGCTTTTGCCCATCTTTCCTGAGCCGTCTAAGCCGGGTACTTTGACCGCCTTCTCTGATAAATGAAAAGAGGCCGGTTCGGGGAAAAATTCAACCTCGTAGATATGGTTGAAACGACGGGCATATTTGCGCGCCATCTCCATATTCTGCTCCTGATCTTTCCCTACCGGCACTTTGACCGCCCTGTGGATGAGGATATCCGAAGCCATCAACGTCGGGTAAGTCAGCAGACCCGCGTTCACATTTTCCGGTTGGGAGCGCACCTTTTCCTTAAAAGTAGGCACCCGTTCCAATTCTCCCAGATAGGCGTTCATATTCAGGTACAGGTAAAGTTCAGCCAATTCGCGAACATCACTTTGCACATAGATCGTTGCCTTTTCGGGATCAAGTCCGCAGGCTAAATATTCCGCTAATACAGTCTTCACGCGCTGACGCAAATTCTCCGGATGCGGATGGGTGGTCAGCGAATGCCAGTCGGCAATAAAGAAAAAACAGGTATACTCATCCTGCATCGTTAAAAAACTCTTCACCGCACCAAAGTAATTCCCAAGGTGCAAATTCCCCGTCGGTCGTATCCCGCTTACTACAATTTCCATTTTAGTTTTCAGTTTATTGTTTATAGTTTTCAGTTTTCAGTTTTCAGTTCCCAATTGCTTTCAGCCACGCTGAAAGCAGCTTCGTCATCTGTTCGTAATAGGCAAAGTCCGTTTTGAATCCCCATCCATGCCCGCCGGTAGGGAAGATGTACATTGCTGCCGGGACGCCGTTGCGTTTCAATGCTTCATAATAGGCGATGCTATTCTCCGGGACTACCGCCTTATCGTCGTCGCTAAGCAGCAAAATAGCTGGGGGCGTATTGACGTTGACCTGTTTTTCGTTTGAAAACGTATGTATATCTTCTTTCGATGGGTTATCGCCCAGCAGATTATTTCGTGAGCCGCCATGCGTCATTTCCTTCATCGTGACCACCGGATAGAACAGGATCGAAAAATCAGGTCGCGTACTAACGCCCGACGTCGCAAAATGCGTAGAAGCCGTAGATGCCAAATGTCCCCCTGCAGAAAAGCCGCATATCCCTATTTTAGACGGATTCACGTTATATTCGGAAGCATGAGAACGCACATACCGAATCGCTTGTTGCGCATCATCAAGCGGTACTTCTTTATGTTTATTCGGCATCCTGTATTTCAGAATAAACGCCGCTATCCCCTCATTATTAAGCCATGTAGCTACCATCACACCTTCGTGATCAACAGCTAACCCGGAATAACCGCCGCCGGGGCACACAACCACAGCCATACCGGTAGCCTTTGTTTTCTCCGGCAGGTAGATGGTTAAAGTCGGAACGGACACATTGGAAACGAATGTCCCATCGTTTCTTGTCGCTTCTTCGCCCGTCAACTCGTTATTAGTTGGCGGAGCGCCTTCCCATAGTTTGATCACTTGTTGCGCATCCATCGTTCCGATGGCAAAAAAACAGACTACAAACAAGAGAATCAGCACATTACTATTACGCCACATTTTTTTTGATTTCATTTCTATCTATATTTAGTAATTGTAACTACCGGATTATCATCTTCATCAATTTTTTCAGCTATCTCTTTCAATTTTCCGTCAAGTTTTCCTTCCTTTAAAAGCGTTATCAATCCATGAGCTTGCATCAAATGAATATCTGCCTTTCCATGTACATCTGCGCAATTACCAAGAGGGCAGCCCCTTGCGTTGAATAGTTGCCCTGTCTGCAAATCTAATGCTACAAGTCGAACAGAGGGTGGTCTTGAAACTCCCCCGCCCAACACCATCTTTGACATTTCATTAACATCACCCGTGGCAGTGGCTAAAAACAGATATGAATCCATTTTAAAAAAAAATTTCATCATTACTATTTTGTCGCCTTGAATATAAGACGGGGTCCGCACGAAGATTGGAGTCAGTTTTTTATCTTGCGTCAATAAAAAAACGGTGTCTGTTGAAATGTCGGCAATTATAATTTCCTGACCACTTTTAACGATGCTTGAACCTCCAAAAAAATCAATAATCTGAAAACTCTGATCGCCTACTTTTATCCTGTCTGACTTTCTATCAGAAAACGATAAATCTAAACGTGAAACAATACTCCCGTCTTTTTTTGACAGCAACAAGTATGGCATCTTCATATTGATTTCATTAGCGCCCCGAACTTTGCTGTACGCCAGCAAAGTCTGATCATCGAAATCGAGCAAGGCGCCTGTAATAAAACCTTCCGGGAAATCAAAATATCGTAAAAATTTTCCTTCTTCCGAATACGTTAAGCAACGATTTTTGGGTAAATCAGCGATAAATAATTCTTTGTTTTTTTCATCATAAACAAGATACATCAAAGACGCGTATTCGATATTACTCTGACCTTGACGGTTAAAGTGTGAAATAATCTTGCCGTCTCTGCCAAAAATAAAAACATCACCCCGCCGATCGTTCACTCCAACAATACGTTGGTCTGATAAATATTTCACGCTGAAAGATCGATCAGCCAATACCTGATCAGACGTTTCTAACGGAACAAAATCCTTATCCACCTCAAATTCCGAAAAATCTTTTGTAGGATAATCTTTTGTAAGGTCTACCACCGGCAGACCCTTTTGAGATTCCCTTGTTATGCTATTCTTCTGACCGTTATGACCATAACCTTGAATGTAAGAGCAACAAAGCAGTACAAAAAAAGATAAAATAATTCTCTTCATATTTATTATTATTAAATTAATTGGCTCATATTTCGCATTTCATTATAACTTACTGTCCCGTTAGGGATGCATCACTCGGTAAAATATACCGATTCCCAGTTCATGGCATCCCGTTAGGGATGCATCGCTCGGTAAAATATACCGATTCCCAGTTCATGGCATCCCGTTAGGGATGCATCGCTCGGTAGATAATGCAGGTTCCCCATTCATTGCATGCCGTAGGTATGCAACCACCTGTTGGACGCATACCTAACGGTATGCGAGGGGTTGTAACATCATTGTTATCTACCGAGCGATGCATCCCTACAGGATGCGGAACTACCGAACGATGCATCCCTACGGGATGTTCAACCCATGACGAAATATTCGGTTGTCCTCCAGTATTATTTACAGTCCCTCTGAAATAACATATCATAGCGTTTGTTACATAAGAGAAAGAAACATCAGACAATTATCAATTATCAATTGTCAATTGTCAATTATTAATACGTGTGGGGACAGTTTTGAATTGATACATACAACGGCTTTTATAATTTTGTCCCGGGAGAAGCGTTGTGCTGGGGAAATTCGGTTGGTTAGGGCTATCGGGATAATGTTGCGTTTCTAAACAAAGCGCGCCCCGGTGCGGGTAATCAATATCTAATTTTCCTTTCTCGGCTCGTGCCATGAAATTGCCGCTATAAAACTGGATACCCGGCTCTGTCGTATACACTTCCATCAAAATACCGCTTTGGTCGTGATAAACCCGTGCGGCCGGTTCCTGGATATTGCCTTTTTTATTCAACACCCAATTGTGGTCAAACCCTTTTCCTTTGACGATCTGCTCATGGTCTTCGTCAATACCGGCGCTGATAATCACCATTTCTCTCAAATCTAAAGGCGTACCTGCCACAGGCATGATCGATTCCGGAATCAACGTTTCGCCCACAGCCGTAATCGAATCCGCAAAAATCTGAATATAATGGTCTAAAATTTGCGAACCTAACCTGCCTGAGAGGTTGAAATAGCTGTGATTAGTCAGATTGGCAATCGTCGGTTTATCGGTCGTTGCCTCATATTGAATATCAATGGCATTGTTATCCGTCAGCGTATAGGTGACCGTCACTTGCAGATTGCCGGGGAATCCCGCTTCGCCGTCTTTCGATAAATACGTGAGTTTCAACGTTTGCGCATTAAGCTGTTCGGCGTCGAAAACGCGGGTATGATAGCCTTCCGGCCCCCCATGCAGGCAATGTCCGTTGTTATTTTTAGGCAACTGATATTCAACGCCGTCTAAGGTAAATTTCCCGTCTCGGATACGATTTCCATACCGTCCTATCAAGGCGCCGTAATTACCGCCTGACGCTAAATATTCGGCAATCGTACCATACCCCAAGACTACGTCTTTCATGTTTTTCCCCCGATCGGGAACCATCAATGAGACTAACCGTCCGCCATAATTAGTAATACAGGCCTCTAAGCCATACGCATTTTTGAGGATATACAAACCGACATCCTTCCCTTCTACCTTTGCTACAAAATCTTTCGTATTAAGCCCCGAAAGCGTTTGTACGTTCTTCTCTTCTTCTTTGCACGCCAACAGTACGACTGCGATCCATGCCATAAATAAAATTTTCTTCATGATAAGCATATTATTAATGTGATTATTTGATTTTATTTTTGATTTTCCAGGCATAATACCACCATGTATTCCCGAATTGTTTTTGCAGTTCGGCATGGTTTTTCTTAGCCACAAGTTGATTGAAACTAAGCAAACGGGCGGGAAGCGTGTTGTCTATCGGATAATTTTTGACACTGATTTTCCCCGTTGATGCTATCATAACCAGCGCTTCCTGATAGGCTTGCGGTATGGTTGACTGCCGCGGATAACAAAGGTTGAATAACTGCAGAAACTTATCGAGATCGTTTTTCAACAACAGGCAGCACAGCATGTATTCAAGGGTCATCCGGTTTTTCGGATTATATTCGTAATACCATGACATGTCGGCTATCGGCTCGCGACCGCCGACAAAAAATTCCGCACCCGGAATAGACGTTTCTTCGCGAGGCGGGACAGAGACATGCCGTTGGCGCTTTGCCCATGAGCGGTACATCAGCGTTCGTTCTAAAATATCGAAATATTTGTCAGCCGCATCCTTGTATCCATTTTCCTGATTCCAAGCTGCCAGACGGGTTAATGAACAAAAATCCATCTCGGGTTGACCGGCCATTGCCGCATCGAAAATCCACCGGATAGCCTCGTTCAGAATACCGAGATGATAATATTGATAACTGCCATAGCGCAAAACATACTCATCCCAGAAGCGGTCTAAAAATAGCCCATGTTCGTCAAGTTGTTGATAATGAAACATTTTGTGCGGTAATTCGTTTTTCATCGATAGCGCCAGATTGGTCAAAAAAGCGGCCTGATGATCCGTTTCTTTTATCTTGTCGCTTATTTTCAGAACTTTATCCCAATTACTTTGCGAAACGGCAAAAAACATCCCGAATTTTTGTTCCTCCAAGCGGTTATATCCCTTTGAAAATAAATAAAAAAAACATCCCAGCAGCGCTAATAATGTCACCAAAATAAATCGTCTATTCCGTATTTTTATAACGATCAACCTGAAAGCTACGATAGACAACGGCAGAAAAATCAGCAATAGACGAGGAACATACTTGAGGCTGTCGACCGGCGGAACCGCCAAGATGTCGAATAATCCGTCTGTGGCCATCAGGTACACTTTTTGCCAGGCAAAAGGCAGACAAAAAGCCGCTACTATCCAAACCGGCGTCAAATATTTCCACTTGTCTTTTGCAAACAACAGTTCGTATAACGCACAAGTGATATACAGGCAGCATGTAGCCGCAGCGCCCGAAAAGAGGTAGACGGGTACAATCGCGATGGCAAACAGGATACGACGGAGCATAACGCGCGATATGTTCATGTAGAGCAACGTGAGCGCAAAAGGACAAATCAATGCCAGCGCATCGCCGGGCATGAAAGCCTTATCGAGTTGCAAAACCGCCAGCAGCATGGCCGGAATAATGGCGCGTAATAATACGACGCCCTTCCTGCCTGTCTTTTTCAGGATATGTATAGCTATCTTTAGGATGGCATACATCAGTAATGTTTGAATAAAAGCGCCTGACCACCGGTTGATATAAAACTGCGCTAAAAAATCGCCGATACAGGCAGCCCATCCGCCGGGTCGGAGCATATAGGGTTGCAAAAAATCCGAAGTGTACAAAAACAGGCTCAACTGCTCTTTAAACAGGATATGATGCTGGTAGGTGAATGTCCAGAAAATCAACATTCCACAGCAAAACAGGGCGTCAAGGCTCATTCGGATTTTCATGTCATTTTTTTTCGGGGATGATTTCACGTAATTGCGTCATATCGCCGTTAAGGGTACGGCTGATTTCATAAGGATTCAATTCAACTTTCCCTTTGATCAGTTCGGGAACGTTGTATGATTTCAAGAGCCGGATGTCTTCTTCCGGATTTTTTTGGGGCAGAAGGAAGGGTTTGTGTATCTGTCCCGATGCGTCAAAGTAAGCAAAGAAAAGGCGCGTATACAGTCCGTCAATTCTACGGCTGCTAAATACGATCCAACGACCGTTGGACGACCATGCGTGATAACCTTCCGTTTCGTCGCTATTGATCTTTTGCATATCGACCGGCATGTTGTCTGTCAAATCCAGCATTTCCAGATCAGCTTCTATGTGCATGATCGGGAAAGTGCCATTCGCTGATGAGTTGTATAAAAGATACCTTCCATCAGGCGATATGCGGGGAAAGGAAACGCTTTTGCCTGTTTGTTCAGGATTCAGCAACGTGTCAATCCGATTCCCGAAACGACCCGTTGCAGCGTCGAACGACACTCTGAACAATCCATATTTCAACTGGTTGAGTTCAAAAGGAAGATTTTTCTTTTCGGCACAACAGTAATAGAGCCATTTCCCATCAGGCGACCATGCCGGAAACGTTTCCCATTCATTATCGGTCGTAAAACGCGCATCTCGGAGCATGGTATTGTTTTGAATATCCCAAATCACAAGGTCGGAATCCAAATCGTACACTTCCAATCTTTGGCCGGGCAAGGCATGGAAAACCTGCCGGGTCGTGTTTGACGAAAAGGCAATATAATTGCCCGATGGATGCCATACGGAATGAGAGCCGGCAGAGGCAGCATGCTCTGTTTTTGTGTTTACCCGATGTTGATTGCCGTCGGCAAGCAGAAAAGTACCGGAATAATTAACACCGCGGGAATGAAACATCATCCGCTCGGGGTTATTGTCGTGAAATGAGTGGCAATTGATACAAACGTGGCCGACCAACCGGTTGATGAAAATAGGAGACTCGACAAAGTTGGACAGGTTACGCTGGTAGATTCCCATTTGATCCCATATTTCGTATCCCGGTTCTATCAGCCTGTAAGCGATATATGGGTCAATAGAATCAGGCGCTACATAAACGGTAAACGGTAAATAAACGCTCCATTTGCCCGCTTGTTTGGCAAAAACCTTTACCTGAAAACTGCTCCCTGACATCTGTGACATCATTTTGTGCCATGCTGCAAGAGGTATATTTATTTTATTTGAACCTTTGTATTTCAGCAATATCCGGTCGTTCTGAACGAAATAGACTTCCATCGCTTCGCACCGGTCTCGCATCATAAAATTCAACGGCGCTATATTGACGGGAATCGTCACATCACTATAATCAGGAAAAATATTGGGATACCGATCCAATTGTTGAGGCGTTTCGATATGCGCGTCGCATCCGTACAAAAAAACCGCAGCCAACAGATAAGCTGTTAAAAAACAAGTTTTTAGATAAAGAATATATACCTTCCTAAGTGTAACCATAATAAAAATTGAATCCATAAAAAAAATTCGTGTCGCAATGACACTGCAAAGGTATCATTTTTCGCCGGAAAAAGGAAAAAAATTGAATAAAAAGTTGTTACAATGTCGTTTGTTGTTTGTTGAAGGGATTGCCGTCATATCAATTCCGCATCCCGTTAGGGATGCATCGCTCGGTAGAATATGCAGATTACCCATTCTTTGCATGCCGTAGGTATGCGTCCAATAGATGGTTGCATACCTACGGCATGCGAATGGTTGTAGCATCATTTTTTCTACCGAGCGTAACATCCCGACGGGATGTTCAACCCACGAAGTAATCAAGTAATAAGTGCGTTATATTTATCCGTATTCTTAAAAAAATTGTTACCTTTGTGCGTCGAATAAAAAAAGAAAATGAAGCAATATTTGGATTTATTAGGGCGTGTTATGCAGGAAGGAGCGTCAAAGGACGACCGGACAGGCACCGGAACGATCAGTATTTTCGGGCATCAGATGCGGTTTCGTTTAGAGGACGGATTCCCTTTGCTGACCACCAAGCAATTACATCTCAAATCGATCATTCATGAACTCTTATGGTTTCTGAAAGGCGATACCAATATCCGCTATTTGCAGGATCGGGGCGTTCGTATCTGGAACGAATGGGCGGATGAAAACGGCGATTTAGGACATATCTACGGGTATCAATGGCGTTCATGGCCCGATTATGAGGGGGGATTTATTGATCAGATCAGCGAAGTGATCAGGGATATTCGGGAAAATCCGACCTCGCGCCGTTTGATAGTCAGTTCGTGGAATGTAGGGGATTTGAAGAACATGAACCTGCCGCCATGCCACGCCTTTTTCCAATTTTATGTTTCAAACGGTCATTTGAGCCTCCAATTATACCAACGGAGCGCCGACATCTTTCTCGGCGTACCGTTCAACATCGCTTCGTATGCGCTGTTACTCATGATGGTAGCCCAAGCGACCGACTTGCAACCGGGCGATTTCATCCATACCTTCGGCGATGCGCATATCTACCTGAATCATCTCGAACAGGTCAAGTTGCAACTGTCGCGCACCCCCTACCCGCTCCCGCAAATGCGCATCAATCCGGATGTAAAAGGCATCTTTGATTTCCGGTACGAAGATTTCGATTTGGTCAATTATGTGGCGCATCCGCATATCAAAGCTATGGTAGCGGTTTAGTCAATTACGAAATACGAATTACTTTTTTGGCCACGAATTTCACGAATTTACACGAATAAAATAAATTTCACTAATCACTACTCACTACTCACTACTCACTACTAACTACTAACTACTCACTACTAACTACTCACTAAAAAAAATGCTTTCGATTATAGTAGCAATAGCAGAAGATGGGGCTATCGGAGCAAAAAATGCGTTGCTTTGGAGATTGCCGAATGATATGAAACGGTTTAGGGAACTGACTACAGGGCATACCGTTGTCATGGGGAGGAAAACGTTTGAATCGTTGCCTAATGGGGCATTGCCGAATCGTTGGAATGTAGTCATTAGCAGTAATATTGAGGCGGCGTTTGAAAATGCTATCGTATATTCTAATGTACATGAGGCGATTCAGGCTTATCGTGATGAATACAGCGACGCCCCACTGGGTACGCGGACGTCTCGTCCGCATTGTGATGACGAGCTGTTTATTATTGGGGGGAGCAGTATCTATCGTCAAACGATTGACCTGGCGGATCGTCTGTATATTACGCGCGTGCACCATCGGTTTGATGATGCGGATGCCTTTTTCCCGAATTTTAGCGCTGATGACTGGGTTTTGACTGAGCAGATATCTTTTCCAAAAGATGAAAAACATGGGTATCCGTACACATTTCAAACCTATATTAAGAATATTTAAACATTAAAGCTTGATTATTACGGAGAAGAGCGTTATCTTTGTACCGTTTTAAGCGTAAAAAATAAAAAAGATGAAACGTATTATACCCCTGTTTGCTCTTATTTTATTATCGGCAAATTTTATTTCGGCGCAACCCAAAGAGGCTGTTATAGTGGTAATTGACAGCGCTGTATACGACTTCGGAACCATTAAGGAAAAAAATGGTACCGTCAGTTGTACGTTCAAAATCAAAAATGAAGGCGAAATGCCCCTAAACATTTCAAAAATCTTTTCCTCGTGCAATTGTGCAACGACCGAATGGAATAAATCGCCCATTGAAGCGGGTATGACCGGTGAAATCATCGTCACCTTCAACCCTGCCGAGCGTCCCGGCCCTTTTACACGTTCCATATCCATATACAGTAACGGCAAAGTGGGAAGCTTGGTATTAACCATCAAAGGAAACGTAGAATAATTTAACATTTAAAAATATAAAAAATGGACAAGGTAAAAAACAGTATCAGCTTGATTATCATTCTTTTACTATTCGGCTTCACATCATATCACAAGGTGATCGCGCAAACACCGAATAATGAAGGAGAGAACAAACCCATTTTTACGCCGGAGAAAACAACCCATGATTTCGGGCAAATCGGCGAAACGGACGGAATGGTCGAATACGTTTACAAGATTAAAAATACGGGAGATGCGCCCTTGATAATCAATAACGTACAGGCTTCCTGCGGTTGTACAAGCCCGGAATGGACGAAGACACCCATCGAACCGGGAAAAGAGGGCGTCGTCATTGTCGGCTTTAACCCCAGGGGAATCTCCGGCGGAGTCTCTAAAACGGTAACTGTCTATACCAACGAGGACAACGGCAACAAACAGCACAGGTTCAGTTTCAAAGCTACGGTGGTGGGAAAACCCCACGAACCGATTGTACAGTACGTCGACACCATAGGAGGCGTAGGTATACAGCATAAAGAGCTGATTTTCAACACGGCCATCTATAACATCTCGAATGAAAAATTCATGTATCTCAAAAACTATAATACGGACGCCGTTCAACTCACATTTGAAAACGTACCCGATTATATAACCGTCAATTACCCAGATAGTTTAAAAGCCGATTGGTCGGGAGAGGCGCGGTTCATCATAGGCCGGTCAAATCTGGGGGATAAAAGAGGACGAACCAACGATCAAATAAACATGATCATCAAAAATAAAGGCGGCGAAATATTGGGTCGGCAAACGATTCGTATCTCAGCCAATATCATCGATGATTTAGAGCATTTAACCCCGTTACAACGTGTCAGCGCCGGACATATCGAGATAAAAAATACCATCTTGGACTTTGGAGGTATTAAAAAAGGATTTTTAGGATTAAACGGCAGCAAAAGCAAGGAATTTATATTGACGAACAGCGGAAAATCCGAGTTGATACTCCACAGCGTTACGAGCGACGATGAACGGGTGAGCCTTCCGCAGTTGAAAGGACGCGTCCTTCAACCCGGCGAATCTTTGCCCGTCAAAGTGATCATAAAGTC
>Ga0099364_10010223_pt1 | contig 12918 bp, 13 predicted proteins | sample TergutTh196P3_FD_73070 | JGI IMG/M metagenome (GOLD analysis project Ga0099364, IMG submission 73070) | Microcerotermes parvus P3 segment gut microbial communities from Pointe-Noire, Republic of the Congo - Th196 P3 | ecosystem: Host-associated > Arthropoda: Insects > Digestive system > Gut ...
GGATCATATCCACTACCTGGTCTGTCATACTGCTCCCGCTATAGATTTCCATGGCAGCGCCAAAACTCCGTTCATCACTAAAAGCCCGTGCCACATAGTCACGGGTAACGGGAAACAAGGTAGCGCCGGAAGACACCCGTATACTTGGAATAATACTTTCAAGCAGCATACCCGGAGGTACAAATACAGTAATGGTAGTATCCTGAATATCAACGCCAAACTGCCCGGGAATGAAAAACGATTCAATCCTGTCACCATTAGGCGGAATAAGATTATGAAAAAAATTATTGCAGCCAATTACTGCAATGCTAACAAGAGAAATACATAAAGCTGTTATTCCATATTTAATCGCTTTCATATACATTCCCTTTTTTCCATTCCTTCTTTATTTTTAATCCGCGTTAATCCGCGGACAAAATTCCTCATTCGACTATTATCAATTCCACACATCTAAATGACTCCCAGGAAGCATCGGAAAACTCCGGAGCACGGTCAGCGCCATAAAATTCTATGCTTATGCGTTCTTCCTCTATACCAAAGTTTTGCATAAAATAATCCCTGCAAAAACGGGCTCTGGATTCTGATAAGACTGCCCTGCCTTCCGGTGTTCCAAAGGGGGCGGTATACCCGCGGAGTGTTATTTGAAATTGAGGATTGGCCTGCAGTCTTCTTCCTGCTTCATCCAATATGGGCCTGTAGCGTTCTATTATTTGCGCAGAGTCTGCAAGGAAGTACACGGCATTTAAGAGCCGTACTGTCCTGCCCTGGTCTGTTTCTTCGATTATTATATTTTCCGGGATATGGGCAAATACCAGTTCCGATGCAGGGGGATCTTCGGCTGCCCGGTTACGTGCAAAGGGACGAAAAATAATGCCCAGTTCAAGCTGGGGCAGGGGAATAAGCCCTTCGGATTCGATAACAGCATCAAGGGAAAGGCCGGCAAATACTTCCAACTTTCTGTCCAGGGAACTAAAAGGAGTTAAACCTGCGCGTACTCCAAGCTGTACCAGCAATCCCCTGTTGCTGGACTGAGTTAAACGTTCTGTAAGCATATCAATAACATCTATATAGTGATCTACCCAGGCAAAGATCGTTCCAAAAGCAAGAGTGGGGGTAAGGGAAAATTTCTCATATTGGGAAAGGGGATAGAATGAATAGCCGGCCTTAACAAGAAGGGGGACAAGCCGTATATCCAAAACAAGAGGATTGTCTCCTTTGATATAGGTAAAGCCCGATTCTAAAGCGAAGCTCCAACGCTGCCATTCATATCCCGCTCCGGCCCTAAAGCCCGGTATGGCAATAATCCCAGCCGAAACACCATAGCGGTCTGCCATATCCGGCGAGATCGTTCCTGCCATATCGGGGAAGATATAGTACTGGAGAGAAAGGGTGGCAAACAGACCTTCTTTCCAATCGTTGTTATTTTGGGCGTAAAGAGGAAATGTAATTAGAATAAACAGGAGAAATCCAGGAAAATATTTTCTAGTCATGATGCCCCTGGGAAAAGACTTTCTCTGAAAGACATAGTATCACACTATTGGCTAGGGGTAAATGCTAATTTATCGTGATCTTTCGCGTAATCCCTTCGGGCTTTCAGTCCGCGGATACTTCCTTATTCTTCGCCTCTGCGTATTTTTTCTCTGGCATGGGTATTGCTTGGGTCAAGCAATAGGGCAGCTTCATAATCTGTATAGGCCAGGTTATAGTCTCCATTTTGGTAATGAATATCTCCGCGTTCAATAAAATGAGATACTTCATAGGGATTCAAGCGTATGGCCTCAGTATAATCCGAAATAGCCAGATCATGGTTGCCCAGTGCTAAAAAAACCTTACCGCGATTTGCATACGCTATATCATTATTGGGGTCAATGGTAAGTGATTGGTTTAAATCTTCAATGGATTTTTCAAAGTCCTCTTTGTTAAAATAAGCAAAGGATCGGTTGTTATATACCCATGCATAATTAAATTCAAGCCGTATTGCTTCTGTATAGTCTTCAATAGCTTGGGTATAATCTTCATTATTGATATATATATCACCACGGTAGGCAAAAGCTGATCCCTGGGTGGAATCCAGCAGAATAGCAAAATCAAAATCTTCCAGAGCCCGGATATAATCTCCTTTAGTGATATATAAAAAACCGCGATATATATACATTCGCGGGTGGTCCGGAAACAACTGTATTGCCATATTTAATTCTTCTATAGCCTTGTCGTAGTATCCAATTTCTTCAAATATATAGGCTCGAAAAGTATATGTACCGGCATAATTTGGTTCCAATATTATCGATTGGTCGAAGTCGTCCATGGCTTTTTCCAAGTCTCCGCTATATAAATATGCAAGACCCCTGCCAACATACGCACTTGCATCATTTGGATCTAGCCGTAAAGCTTCACTAAAGTTCACAATAGCATTTTCATTATCATGTAAATTAAAATAGATATCGCCAAGAAATCTATATATTATTGCATTATTGGGTTCAATGCTGACAGCCCTGTAAAAATTTTCTTTTGCCTCATATATTATTTTTTCCTGTTCATCTGAAAAAGGCTCATCGTATATGTCATATGTAATTGAACTAAAATCGTCTTCAATACTTATAATTTTCATTACACTGGCAAATAAAGCCCTGCCTCGCAGTATATATGCCTCTGCTATATCCGGATTTAGTTGTATCGCTTGGTTAAACTCCACAATGGCTTTGTCAAATTCACCCTGACTGGCAAAGCGTATACCCTGTTCAATATATGTTTGATATGATGGTATATCAGTCCTGTTTTCTGTGCTAATACAGGAATTGAAGAAGAGTAGCAGAAGTACAGCTACGGTGGACGGTACAGCTACGCTGGACGGTACAGCAAATATTTTGGCTGGAAAGCCATATTTCATTCTTTTTTCCTGGTTTCTATATCAGTAGCTTAACTTTTCTCCACAATAAACATATCAATGGGAATAGTGCTGTCTATGCTGTAAGTACGGAATTGCACAGTTCTGTTTTCTACCTCAATAATGGTAAACTCCGGTTTTCTTGTTTGGATATTAATAAAGGTGTAGGGTGAAAGGTTTTCCGGAGAGGGTGAATTATCATATTGTAATCCGCCGCTTGTATTAAGGGTAAGGTATATGGTTCCTCTGGGGTTTCTAATTCGCTCTCTGCTGTTGTTGACTATCCTGCCTCCGCGGATTGCAAAACTGCGGTTGTATATGTGGAAATTGCTTGAAATAACAAAATCAACATTGTACCTGTCCATAATTTCTTCAAAACCTGCTTCAACATAAAATAAAAGACCGCTGGGCATTGCATGGCGGGCAAGAACCGTACTGGATTTATGGTGTTTTACAAAAAGCCAGGTATAATTGCCCCTGTTTTCCTGTATTGCAGCAGATAGAGTTCTGTCAAAGCCGTCTATGTAGAGTCTGGCTGCTTCAATGCTGGAAGGATATGCAGAGCTGTTTAATATTACAAATAAAGCATTATTATATACATACCAGTAGTTACCGGTTCTTTCAATTCCTTGTTCATTGGGCAGATTATGATGATGTAAAACAAGGTTCTGTCTGTCATAATTTCCTATTGCCGGAGCAAAAGGAATATTACGAAGTTCCGAAGGGGCAAAGAATTTTTGATATTCGTTTATTTCACCAGTCATTCCAACAACAAAGTCCACATTTGCTGAGGCAATTCTTGTCATGGTATTTTTCCAGGCCTGGGCGCTTGTTCTGTCCGAACTAAACCAATTGCTGTTTGACGCCATAGTGCCGGAACCAAGCTGCGGATCACCGACTGCTGCAAAACGAAAACGATCTGTCCTTGCTGTACGGAAACTGTACTTGGTACTCCAGTTTAAACTGTCGCTTGAAACAGAATAACTATACCTTGTATTGGGCATAAGCCCCAGAACGGAAACCTTGTGAGTTTTATTGCCGGAAAAGGCAGAACTTACTGTTCCTTCTATGGTCATTAACAGTTCTTCATTTTCACCGTAAATCCGAACCAAAGAAACACTGTTTCTGGCAGTTTTGGAAAGCCAACTGATATTTATGTCTTTTGCCGTAGGCCCTGGAGTAAGGCCGATATGTGCATAGTCATATTCGATATCCCGTCCAGCAGAGCTGGACTGGTTAATTTGGTCTCCGGCACAAGCGCTTACTAAAACAATAATTAATAATAAAGACAGGTTTTTTGTCATAATTTCTCCCTATATATAGGTTCGGTTACTATTGAAAAAAGATGAATATTCTTTCTTTCTTTGCCGATGATCTAAATGGAGGCAAAGGTATGGAACAATCATTAGCCCTTTCTCTTATTTTACAAAAGGAAATTGAGGTTTTGGAACAAATTCCGCCTCTCCAGCTCTTAATTCGTGAAGCTGTAATAAAGCGGGAATGGGCAGATTATGAAACTTTAATGCATTCGGTGTCAGAAATTGGCGCTCATTTTGAAGTTCTGGAGCATGAACGGGAAACAGTTTTTAAGAACTTGGCTGTGGAAGATGAATCGTTTCATTCCTGGGCAGAACGGCTTCCCGGAAAAGAACGTGAAGCGATATCCATCTTGTATCGTAAACTAAAAATGACAAGCCTCCAAATAAAAATATCCAACGATACACTTATGGAGTATTTACGGGAAGTAAAAACCACTGTTTCTGGTCTAATAGACAGGGTATATCCAAGCAGGCGGGGTAAATTATATTCAAAAGACGGTATAGAACGTGAAGCGGATATGCGCAGCGTGGTTGTAAACAGCAGTTTATAAAGGAAATGATATGACTTCTACATTTCAGGGAATAGAAATTGGTAAACGGGCAATGAATGCTCATCAGCAGGCTATGACAGTAACTCAGCATAACCTGGCAAACATGGAAAATGAAGGATATTCGCGCCAAAGGGTGGAATTCTCCGCTTTTGAACCAATATTTTTGCCTGGCTTGGAACGGGCGGCTACTGCCGGTCAGATAGGACAGGGTGTAGTTATTGAAAGCATAAACAGATTAAGGGATCAACTGTTGGATCAGCAGATTGTTGCCTTTTCGTCGGCCAATGGTTACTGGGAAACCCGCGATCCCTATATCAGGTATTTGGGACAAATTCATCATGAAGTAGGGGATACTTCAATACGCAGCAGGCTGGATCAATTCTGGAGTGCCTGGCAGGATCTTGCCAATCATCCTGCAGATACTCATCCCAGGACAGCAGTTGTAGAGCGGGGAAAAACCCTGGTAGATACTGTTCAAAAAAGTTTTAATGCCCTTAAGGGTCTTCAGGATATGGTAGAACAGGATATACGGCTTACAGTAACACGTATAAACGACCTTACCAGTCAAATTGCCGATCTTAATAAAGAAATAATCCGGGTACAGTCACAGGGAGATAATCCAAACGATTTAATGGACCGCCGTGATTTATTGGTAGACAGGCTTTCTGCATTGGTAGAAGTTACCGTAGACCGCCGTGATCCTGATGAATTTATGGTTCATACTTCTGGTATGATCCTTGTTCAGGGCGGCATAGGCCGTGAATTAACCCTAGAGCGGGATCCGGAACGGGAAGGTTATTCACGTGTTTTCTGGAGTGAGACTCAGCAGGAAATTCACTTTAAAAGCGGAAGCCTTGGATCGCTTTTTGAACTACGCGATGTTACCATTAGAAATGAATTACAATCTTTGGATAATTTTACCATGAACTTTATGGATTTGGTAAACGAAATCCACCGCGGTGCCTATGGATTAAACACAACAACAGGCAATGACTTTTTTGTTCAAAGGCCCTATGTAACCAATGTAAACGGAAATTATGATCGCAGCGGCGACGGAGAGTACGACTCTACCTATATTTTTAGGATGAATGGAACAAATGCACTTGAGCTTAACGCTCAAACAGGGCTTGAAGGAATAATTACCCTGTCAGGGCCTGTAGGTAATATAGAAGTACCATACTTTCCAACAGACACTGTCAGAGATGTTATTTTACGCATTAACAATTCCGGAGCAGAAGTTGTAGCCAGGCTTAACAGGGAAGGGCAACTGCAGTTAAAGGGTACTCCGGCTCAAAACTGGGAAAACCCCGATTTTGTAATTAGGCATGTAGAAGATTCCGGTTTCTTTCTGGAAGGTTATGCCGGATTATTAAATGCACGAGGCCCCGAAGGAGCATTTACCTGGAATGTTGCAGATGCAGTTACTTCTTTGCAGGGAGGAGCATTAAGTTATGCTGTAGCTCCCAATGCTCATCCTTCTGGCTGGATAGAGATTAATCCTGCCATACTGCGCGATGTATCTACAGTAGCTGCAGGATTCGGCGAAAACGGAAGAGCTGCCAATCCTGGTAACGGAGAAGCTGCTATTGCAATATCCAATCTTCGTTATGACAGGGTAATGGTAGGAAGGAATATGACCTTTACCGAATATTTTGCCGACACAATAGGCCGGGTAGGTGAGCTGGGAAAGCAGAGCCAGGAACAAAAGGAAACACATAATTTAACCATGAAGGATCTTATAGAACGGCGGCAGTCTGTATCCGGGGTAAATGTAAACGAAGAACTGGCAGATATGCTTAGGTTTCAGCATGGTTTTAATGCAGCAGCACGTTTTATTACTACAATAAATACCATGCTTGATACCATTATAAATCGTATGGGCGTTTAAAGGAGTAAAACATGAGCAGAATATCATCTGATATGCCATTAACCGATATGCAATATCATCTGCGCCGGCAGGAAGAAAGTCTTTCCAATGTAAAATCCAGAATTAGTTCGGGAACCAGAATACGGGAACTGAGGGAAGATCCTATGGCAGCAGCTCATTCTACGCGCTTTGATTCTTATTTAACCCGTCTGCGTCAATATGAACAAAATTCAAAGTATGCAATGGAACATTATGATATTCAGGACGGGTATTTGCGATCATTTACCGATATACTTCAGCGGGTTAGGGAATTGGCAGTTACCGGTGCAAACGGTATTTTTGCTGCAGATGATACCAGGTATATTGCTGTAGAAATAAACGAATTGTTAAAAGAAATGGTATCTCTTGCCAATATGACCGGCCCCGACGGAAAACAATTGTTTGCCGGAGACAAGGCATTTACCGAACCATTTCGTCTGGTAGAAGGAACGGTGGAAGGCGGCGGAGAATCCATGATTGTTCGTGTAGAATACAGAGGTGCAGGAGCAAACCGCCGTACAGAAGTAAGCGATGGCAGTTATATTACTTTGGATATTGGCGGAGGGGAAGCATTTTGGGCAGAACGGATGAATGTTGTTTCCCGTTTTGACGCAACCAATTACCGGGTAACAGAAAATAGTTCTGTATTTGTTGACGGGGTAGAAATAAAATTAACTGCAGGCGATACGCTTCATGCAATTGTAGCAAAAATAAACGAATCAACAGCCCCTGTTAGGGCCTATGTCGATCCGCAAACCCGCGGTTTGGCCATGAACGGCACCAATGCTCATTTAATACGGCTGGAAGATGCTATGGGTTCCAGTGTTTTTCAGGATTTGGGAATGATACAGCAGTCAAATGATCCATCTGCGCCAAACTGGCATCCCAGCGCTTTAGTGTCCGGCGGTTCTGCTTTTGACATGGTAATCCGCCTTAGAGACAGCTTATTACGGCATGATCAGGATTTTGCAGGCAGTCAGGGTTTAGGCGGGATAGATCTTGCAATTTCAAATATACTTGAAACATTAACATTGGCAGGAAGCCGCAGAGAACGGGCAGATTTCACCTGGCACAGAATAAGCGACGAAATAGTTAATGTCGGTAAAGCATTGGCAAGGGAACACGGTATAGATTATCAGGAAGCGGCTGTAGAACTGGCACATCTTGATTTTGCTCATCGTGCAGCGCTGCAGACTGCTGCAAGGGTTATACCTACCACCTTGCTTGATTTCCTGCGTTAAGGGTTTATTTTCGATTAATAGGAGTATAATGTGAAGGTAACAACAAAGGCATACGGGATAATCGAAGTAGATGAACGTCAAAGAGTTTCTTTTCCTTCAGGCCTTTTGGGATTTGAATCTGTAAAAGAATATGTGCTTATTGATGCAGAACGGCAGCCATTTTTCTGGCTTCAGTCTTTGGATGCAGAACATATAGCTTTTATTGCAGTTAATCCGTTTTTATTCAGGCCGGATTATGAACTGGATATTGATGATGAGCTATTAAAGGATATAGGAATTTCCAAACCGGAAAATGCATTAATATTTTCCATTGTAACAATTCCTCCGGATGGCCCAATGACAGCCAATCTACAGGGTCCTTTAATAATAAATAAAGAAACACGAGTTGGAAAACAGGCTGTACTTAGCGATCCGAGATGGAAAACAAAACATGACATAATGGAAGAATTAAAATCGCTTGGAAAGGGGAAATCATGTTAATACTTTCCAGAAAAATAAATGAAAAAATAATGATAGGTGAAGATATTTCCATTTCCATTATTGAAATTCGCGGGGACCAGGTTCGTATAGGAGTAGATGCTCCGCGGACAATAAAGGTATTTCGGCAGGAAGTATTTGATGCCATTATGGCAGAAAATAAAGCTGCTGTAGAATCGACACCGATATTTCCGGAATTTGATTTTGGAAAGCGTGATCCGCTGTAACAATCTTATTTAGATAAGACCTTTTCTATAGCCAGCGCAAAACCGTCATTATCGTTTGATGCAGTAATCCAGTCTGCATTATCTTTAAGCACGGGAATAGCATTTTCCATTGCTACGCCGAATTTAACGCATTGGATCATTTCTAGATCGTTAAGGTTATCACCTATGGCCATTATTCGTTCAAGGGGAATACCTATATGACGGGAAACAAAAGTTACAGCTTCACCCTTGCTTATACCTTCTGTCATTACTTCAATGCTGTTTTCCCATGAAGAAGAAAGAGCAAGACCTGGCCAGGAAGAAAAAATCTTAAAAAATTTATTATAGCCTTCTTCATGCAAAAAAGTCATGGAAATTTTTGTTAATCCATCATTCCATTCTATCAATTCTTCAAGGTTTGCAAGAGAAGGATTCCATTTTTCCAAAAAATCGTCTAAATACGGTTTCGCTTCCCTGGATTCCCAGGCCAATCCTATATTATCACATGCTCCCATAATGCCAAAACTGCCATATGTTACAGCCAGTTGTTTTCTTCCTTCCAAAAGGATTGCCATGGCAGTCTCTTTGGGAAGGCTTTTTGAATAAAGCAGCTTTTTTTTAGCCAAATCATAAACCTGTGCGCCATTTTCGGTAATAACAAAGGGAAAAACTCCAAAACCAAATTCATCTATAAATTTGTTTAATTCGTTTGGAAATTCGTACATGGATCGTCCGGTACAGGGAATTAATTTAATACCTTGTTCATATGCCTTTCGTAAAGCATGACGGTTTCTTTCGCTTATTTCTTTTTTGCTGTTTAGTGTTGTACCATCCAAATCAAAAGCAATTAAATCTATTTGCATAATAGTTATTCTAGATCAAAGCAGTTACCATTTCAATATATCGTTCACCTTCCCCGCGGGAAAAATCGCCGCTAAGCGCTTCATAGTCTAAATTGTCCCAGGCATCGCAGTCTGCAAGATATCCTTCAAGTTCATTTAAATAGCCGAAACATTCTGCATTTTTATTCTTTTTTAGTATAAGAGCAAGACTGGAAAAAACTTCAAAAGGCGAACATACGATTTTTATCGAATTTATAGTAAGTATTGCTGTATAAACTGTCCTATGGATTTCATTTTCTTTGCTTTCTAAACTGCTTATTTTTATCAGGCTCATTAGCGCTCCCTCTATATTCGAAGCAGCCTTTCGAAGTGTAGAAGAATCTGCACCTTTCTTTTTTAAATCAATAAGATCATGTATGGAATCCTGCAAATGGTCTCTTGCATGCTGCGGTTCCAGAAATTCTGCCAGGTTTAAGGAAATAGGATGATATTTCAAATCAATATTTTCTAACGGTATAAAATCGCTTTTAATTGAATTGTTAATGGCATCTGAAATTATTTCTGCATAACGATCACATTCGGAAAAGCTGCTTTGCTTCCGGGTAAAACGTGTACTTATGTCGCCTGCAGAACCATTGATAAATACAACCATATCATAAATACTGCCTTCAAGTTTTGATGCAACAGCCCCTGGAAAATCAGCGCTTAATAAAAAGTTTGTTTTGTTAAGTACTGTTGGATGGCAGGAATAATTGTACAATAAGATTTTTTTATTATCTTCGCGCATAAACTCCATTATAAAAAGGGAATTGTCGCAGGGAATATCCTTATTTCTTCTGTTTGTTCCAACTCCATTAACTGTACTACGGCTTATTCTAAGAGTTGTTTCGGCACAGTTTTCTGCTGCTTCAAAGACCGCATCTATACTTTGTTTAACTACCAAATCGACCAGGTGAGGGCTGCTTTTACCGAATAAAGGCTGGAGTTCCTGGTTTATTTTTTCTTTCATATTAAGTATTCCGCCAAATGCTGAATGAGTATGAGTACAAAACGTAACAATACGGTCTTTGGAAATAGAACCATTTTTACTGTTTTTTAAGCCAGTATATATTTTATCCAGGCATATTTTATCAATGCAAAGCAGATCGTATTGGAGAAATACAACAGGTTCTTGTTTATCGCTGCAAAAATACAAAGCCCGTACATATAATCTGTCGTTAGATCCCTGCGACATACGGTTTTCATAATAACCAGCCATGGGAACAGGAGAATCCGGAGTAATGTCTTTTCTTGATATCCCTAATTTCATTTTTTATCTGCTCCAAATACAATGCCGGCATCCATACGGGCTTGATCCATTAATTCTGCCAATACTAAACTGTTTTCCAAAGCTTTATAGCAGTTTTCCCTGTTATCGGATTTCCAATCTGTTATAAAATCAAGAAGCTCATAATACAGGACATTTTCGCCTTCCTGTTTATTAAACTCTTCTGTACCTTGTTTGGTTACAAGTGAAAAACCGCTTCGGATTCCTCCAGCCGTACTTTGGCTTGAAATATAACCTTTTTCGCCCTGAATTTGAATATAGTTACGGCTTTCGCTGTCTTTGGTTGCGCTTGCGCTGGCAATAAATCCATTATATGTTAATATAAGAATACCGGAAATATCAATTCCATTTTCTGCTTTATTTGCAAAATACCTAAGTTCCAAAGGTTTTCCAAAAAGGTAATATAAAAAAGCCAGATTATAGTAGTTTAGATCCATTAATGCGCCGCCGGAAAATTCGGGATTAAAAAGATTGGGAGATTTACCGTTAAGAAAAGCATCGTAACGGCTGGAATACTGCGAGAAGGTAAGCTGGACAAGGCGAATGTTTCCGATTTCATTTATTTTTTCCTTCATAAGACGAAAATTGGGAAGATGCGGCGTAGTAAGGGCTTCAAATAAAAAAAGCTCTTTTTCCTTTGTCAGATTTATAAGTTCTTCCAGTTCCGGGCGTTTGGAGACAAATGGTTTTTCGCAGATTACATTACGGCCGGCAGTCAAAGCATCTTTCGTCCATTGATAATGCAATGAATTGGGTGCTGCAACATAAATAAAATCAAGGTCTGTATCGGCAAGAAATTTTTCCCTGTCAGAATAACTTTTTGGGATATTGTTTTTTTCTGCAAATGCAGCAGCAGCATCTGTAGAGCGGGAATAGCAGGCAGTAACATCTATTTTGCCTGTTTTATTTGCTGCATCTATAAAAGTATCTACAATAAAATTTGTTCCAACTGTTCCAATAGTCATGTTTTTTCCTTTTGTTTATTCCTTTATTTTTCTGCTTTATTTTTTGATTGCTCCTTTTTATAATCTTCCATGGTTTCCCTGAATGTCTTTAATACCATTCCTTTGTTATAATGGGCATCCAGGTATTTAACTGATATCTTGGAATCCTTTTCATAACCCTGAACTATATTTTGCAAATTGGGAAGGCCTCCAATTAATATATTGGGAATAATAAAAATTTGTGCCGGTTTTAATTCATCATAGGTGACATAAACGGATCCACTGGGAATCTCGTTTATTTCCCTGTTCATTTTTTCCTGGAAGGTTTTTTCTATTGCCTTATGTTCTGCATCATACATTGTCCCCTCAAGTTCATAAATCCAGTAGCTCTTAAATGATGTATCACGCATAGCCATTAGGCGTTTTCCATTTTTAATGTTCATTAATGCAATTTTACCGTTTTGTGCCATTTTTGTAATGATACGCTTGTCCCAGTATTCTTCCAAATATCGGAACAATAATGCCAGAAATACAGAAACTATTATAAAAACCATTAATTGCCATCTTCCAAATTCCGGATATAGATGGTTTACAACAAATATCCCTGCAAAAAGAATAAGTATTACAGCCGAAAAGAGAAGCAGGAGTTTGTTTAGGGTTTTTGCGATATAAACTTGCATGGACAGATTATAAAAGTTTTGCTTTTCTTAATGCCCCCATAAAATCTACGGTTTCATTGTGAGGCATTATCTGAGATGTAAGCTTTTTACCATATAAATCGGAAATTTGCTGGTATATTTGAGCATCTTCTTTTGTAGCTGCAATGGATTTGGTTACCATTACAAACTTCGTTCCTCCAATTGGAGCAGCATTTCCCACATTAATTTCTTTAATCTGGACACCTGACTTCATTATATCAAGGGCATCCTGGGGAAACTTTGCAATAACAAAAAGGTTTTCGTCCTGATGTTCTTTCTCATACTTTAATGTTTCTGCAAGTGTAAACACAAGCACATTGTGTCCTCTTGCTGCCATGGGTAAGGCCATTTTTTGAATGGGATCATTGGCAACCTTGTCGTTACAAACAATAATTGCTTTGGCGCTGATGTACTTTACCCAGGATATTGCTACCTGACCATGTATAAGACGGTTATCAATTCGTAAATGGGTTATCATGTGTTATCCTTTGTTATGATTTTTGAGAGGCCATAAGATCGTTTA
>Ga0099364_10010224_pt1 | contig 12918 bp, 12 predicted proteins | sample TergutTh196P3_FD_73070 | JGI IMG/M metagenome (GOLD analysis project Ga0099364, IMG submission 73070) | Microcerotermes parvus P3 segment gut microbial communities from Pointe-Noire, Republic of the Congo - Th196 P3 | ecosystem: Host-associated > Arthropoda: Insects > Digestive system > Gut ...
TAATATCAGTTGTCGGGATTATGCTATCTTGTTACGACCTTGTGATGGATTGCTTAGCCGATAATGAAAAGAAAAAAGGCAAGGACGAGTAACGCGGGGCAAAATACGTAAGCGAGGGTTTCGGCTCTCGCTTCTTTGCGCGTTGCACCTGCCACGCCGCCGTCAATAAAACAATATATTTTTCGCACTCTGTAATATTTACGACACATTTTGATATTATAATATAATCGACAGAAGGCATAAAGTGGAGCGGTTGCGCCTGCCAGCACTTTCCTTGTCCCGTGGTATGCGGCGGAGAGGAGGTAGGAAAAATGCGTGAAAAATGGGAACGAATAGCAGAAATATTATATAAAATTCTTCTCCGGGCTGTTATATGGCTCGTTATCATCAAGGTTTTGACCATAAACGTAAAGTAATCGCCCCCCGCCTAAAGTTGGCGATTACTTTATAATACAACTTTAGGCGCAGCCGCTTGCGGCGTGCCTTTTGTCTTTTTAACTGCTTTTATAATACCATATTTTTTTTGTTTTGTCAACAGTAATTTTTAAAATACTATTGACTTTTAATTGTTTTTGGTGTATAATATAAGTACAAAAGGATAGCAGACCATAGCGGTCCGGCTCAATATGCGTTGAGCTTAAAAATTAGCCGCCGCAATTGTGAGCTGGGGCGACTAATTTGCTTTTATTCTAAACATATACATTAACAGCATCGCTATTAAAAAATACATGAATTTTTTTAGCAAATTTTTGTTCAAGCAACCACCCCCTTTTACTGTCTCCGGACAAAAAACGAAAAATTCGTTTCGGAGAGGGATGAGCCGAACCGCCCTGCTATCCATATATATTATATAATAAATTGTAAAGAAAGTCAAGTATTTCTAATGATTCATCCTAATGAATTTGGTGAAAAATTTTCGGAGAAAATAAATAAAATGACGACAAAACAGCGGGTCGCATATCTTAAGGAACTTGGTTTTACAATAAATACAAAATCATTTATATCACCATTATCACGTAATGATATGAAAGGCAGATATATTATTATGCCCAAAAACGGCGTCCGCAAGAAATCAAGCAAACCTAAATAATATTATTTTTCAAGAGCGTTCTGTTAAACAGAGCGCCCTTGTTTTTTCGAATGATTTTTAGAAAAAGCCTTGACATATGTATAAAATTGGAGTATAATATATTGTAATAGTGAGGTGAATGATTTGCGTGTTTAGGAGCTTTTGTTATGCGTAAATATACATATTATGCGGTTTTTGAACCGTCGTCAAAAGGAAATTACGGTGTTTATATACCTGATTTTCCGGGTTGTGTTTCTATGGGTGACAATTTGATTCACGCAGAAAAAATGGCGGCGGAAGCACTAAGTTTACATATATACCAAATGGAACATGACGGCGATGTTTTACCTGATGTTACTTTTCCCCCGTTTGACGATATGCCGGCAGACGGAATCGTTATGCCGATTACGATTTTTCCGGATATTGTTAAAAACGAAATTCACAATAGCGTTGTTAAGACACCTGTATGATTTTGAATTTCACATTTGCAACAACGAAAAAAGCGGACGGTTTAACTCGTCCGCTTTTTTTTTACATTCGTTTGTTAGTAATCGCTCCGATTCTTTGGGTCATACTATGAATTATATCCAATATTTTCTCCGACGGTATTTCGCGGATAATTTCGTCTGTTTCGTTGTCGACAATGTTGATTATGATATTACCGCTTTCGTGTATTTTAAATCTTACGCCGCGGTTTGGGAACATGACTTTGAGCATATTGTCAAGGTCGCTCTCAAGCGCGCGTCTGACTTGTGTGTCCGAGTATTCCGCCGGAATTCTCATATTACTAATGTTTTGTGCAACGGTCTTTATTTCATTGACTTCCCGTACCGCAGCGTCACTCCCGGATGTTTTCGGCGCTTCGTTATTATTATTATTTTTTCGATACGAAGTCGGCTGAACAACCGGCAAATCGCTTCTTATTTCAGGTCCGATAAAACATCCCTCCTCAGTTCAAATAATAACAGTACCTGTTTTCGCTTCTTAAAGCCGGCGGAGAGTGTGACCCCTCCGCCAAACTTTTTATGCTTGAAATATATTAAATTTTATAAATTAAACTCGGTTAATTTGTGAAGGGTTTTAACGGTTTAATTCTAAATTTTCAAATCAAAATGTCAGTTAAATTGTTTTATATTATCTGAGTAATTGGAGAACGCCCTGCGGCAGGTTATTAGCCTGTGCAAGCATAGCCTGTGAAGCCTGTGTCAAGATTGTGTATTTGGTGAATGCCATCATTTCTTTCGCCATGTCGGCGTCTCTTATGCGGCTTTCAGCATCCTGAAGATTTTCAGCAACAGTATCGAGGTTGGCGATTGTATGCTCTAATCTGTTCTGAGTAGCACCGAAGAGTGCTCTCTGGTCGGATACGCGCTGCAGTGCGCCGTCGATAGAAGCGATAGCGTTCTGAGCGTTTACATGGTCGAGCACGTTGAGTACGCCTACGCCGAGGCTTGTAGCCGAAAGCGAGCCGATATTGAGTCTCATTGTCTGGTCGTAACCGGTGTTTGCACCGATCTGCAGAGCGAGCTCTCTTCCGAGCGCAACGTTTACGATAGCACCGGAGAGTCTTGAAGCGTCGTCAACTCTGAATGAGAACGCTATATCCAAACCTTCATCGCCTTCTCTCTCTACTCTGAGAAGCGCGATCGAGTCTCTGCCTCTTAATTGTATGGTTGCTTCTCCGCCGTCAAGACCTTCAGGTGCATCGTCAGCTTCGAGATACATGAAGTTCATGCCTTCAGCGAAGACTGTTTCACTATCGCCGCCGTCAATCGCTATTGTAACGTCTCTTCCTTCGGTTCCGATAGCTGTTCCGTCATCAATGCTCCATTCGCCTTCCGTGTGGAAAATTTCTCCGCCGCCGCCGGTATCTCCTGCCTCTACTTCAAGTGTGAAAGCTTCTTCAAATCTTCCTACAAATTTGTGTGCAACGGTAACAAGCGTACCGGTAGCGGTGACATTCCAGTCGCTTCCGAGAGCGATTGCGAGTGTGTCGCGTACGTTTCCTGCGATAACCGCACCGTTTTCGCCTTCGTTTACGGCTACAAGCAACAGAGAGTTGCTTTCAATTTCGGGATCTATGCCCGCGGAAGTCATAACGTCTGCGCTCATTGTTATACTGATGATTGTTCCGGAAACATTAGCGTTGGTAAGACCTGCGGATATGCCCGTTTCGGCGTCCGCGGTAGCTGAAAGCGCGAAATCATAAGTCATGGTGTAATTCACGCCCGCTTCAGTAACTGCGATAGAAGTGAGGGACGGCACTATAGTCGGGTTTCCGTCATCATTATACTGCGGGTTGATGTTGAGACTTGACACGTTGAAACCCGTAGCGTTTCTGATATACATACCGTTTGCAAGTGAGCCGTCGAGTATTGTCATTTTGTTGAATTCTGTGGTCACAGAAATTCTGTCGATTTCTCTGACGAGCTGGTTGATTTCGTCTTGGATAGCCTGTCTGTCTATCGTCTGGTTAACGTCGTTTGCCGCCTGGATGCTGAGTTCTCTCATTCTCTGAAGAATGTTGTGTACTTCCTGAAGCGCACCCTCAGCCGCCTGGATAAGCGAGATACCGTCCTGTGCGTTCTGGGAAGCTCTGTTAAGACCTCTTACCTGCGCCCGCATTTTTTCGGATATCGCCAGACCCGCAGCGTCGTCGCCCGCTCTGTTGATTCTGAAACCCGATGAGAGTTTCTCAAGGGATTTAGCCGTTCCTGTGACGTTTGTGCCCAGCTGTCTGAACGTGTTCAGTGCCGGAATGTTGTTTTGGATTCTCATGTTCTATTTCCTCCTTGAAATTTTTTTAAAAGCGAAATCCTTTTCGCCTTTTTTAAATTTTTATATAAACCCGCCCGCAAAAATCACAAACGGGATTATATTTATGGGGTATCTTGCGTTTTTACTTCCGTCGACACTTAATATATCGTCAGGATTTAATTTTTCTTTAGCTTTTTACCCGCCGGAAAAAAAGATTTTTCGGCAGAATTGCACCTTAGTATACATTATATCATAAAAATAAAACAAAGTCAAGGTTTTTTTGAAAAAAATCAAAAATAAAACCTTGACAAACGCTCCCGCATATTGTGTAATGAAATAAAGAGAGAGTGCTGATACACTCTCCCTCATGTACACACCGCTTTAAAAGGCGGTAGGCTCGCCGATTATTTTGGAAAATAATCAGTCCGCTTTAGCGAAATTGGGGCTGATTATTTTTTGTCGTTTTTCGTAGTGGGATATATTAACAGGCTTATCAAGAATATGCCTGATTGCACCATCAAAGACAATGCTTCGTATGCGTGCTTTGATTTCTCCGGCAATTCACAGCGCCAAATACCTTAAATCAAATTCTATGCCGTTTTTTGTTTTTAATATATTTTTCAGCGATTGAGCCTTTGTTTTTTCTTTGCCGAAATAACATTCGACCTCATTCGAATTCTGCTCTATATACCAATGCTCGGTAACCGGACTGCCTGAATATAAATCAAATTTTACTTCTCTGTCAAATTTTGTGTTGTCGTCAGACCAAATTTCAATTATCAAATCGGGAAAACCCGCTATTCTGGTTTCTCTTTCGTTTACGACATATTTATTTTTTTGAAAAATAAAGAAATCGGGCTGCACATAATATAAATCGTTTATTATCACCGAAGTAAACTTATCCATATCCTCAATTTCCGCTAAATCCACCAAACGTATTAAATGAGGTTCTTTTTTATTCCCAAAGTACACCAACGCGCCTTTTTCCTGGAACGCTTCCGCCTCTTTTCTTCTCAAAAGGTCTAAAATCGAACCGAAAAATGTTCCTGCCATTTTATTGTGTCTCGCCGTCGTTGACATCTGCATAAAAATATCCATATCTTTACCCCGCTCCTTTTTTTTGCTGTTTCGGTTTTTTCAGCAAAATCTGACCCAGAGTGAACAGTTTGTCCGAGTTGAATATCTTAACGGCGATGGTGAGCATCACCGCAACAAATACCGCCTGGTATACAAGCCCGCCGATAAGCAGCGCATAGTTCTGTGTGAACAGATTCATCGCGGCGGTGAACGTGTGTGTGAACGGTATCGCGTATAAGCCGAGCCTGCCGATAAAAGGCAGGGTGTTCACATCGAGGAACATCGTTAAAAAGTACGGTATCATAATCAGCACCATCAGCGGCATTATATAGCTGTTGAGCGTCTTTATATCGTCAACCATCATGCCGATTATCAGCGCGATCGCCAGCCCGCATAAAACCGAAAGGAACAGCTGCACGCCGATTACGGCGAATGTGGCGGCGTCGAAACTTATGCCGAAACTCTCAAGGGCGGGAAGCAGATCCTCCGGAAACGAGCCGCCCGCGCTCATGCTCTCGTTGAAATTCCTCAGCGCGAATATATAAACCACGGCATACACCGCCGCGTACACCGCCGAAGATAAAATTTTTGCCAGCAGCACGGACATACGGCTTATCGGCACGGTCATAAGCGTTTCCAGCGTCTTATCCGCTTTTTCATTCACCATAGACATAGCGAGCATCTGCGAAGCCATAAGGATTATAAGGAATATGATGATGGGTATAAACGTTATCTGCGAGGAAACATAATTGAGCACCAGCCCCGCGTTTATTTTTTCGGTGGTATTGTTTAAATACGTATGTTCAACCGGATACACCGGACTTGTTAAAAAATATATATTCTCGGAAATCTCAGCGTCAATCAGCAGCCGCTGGGATATAATCCCGTTGATCATCGCGGCGGCGGCGTGTCCTCCAACCCCCGCCATCACGCTTGTCAGGCTGAATGAGTCCAGCGAGGAATAAACGTCGACGGCAGTATGATTACCGTTTTTAAGGCTGTTTTCAAAACCTTGATTTATCACGATAAGCGAACCCACGCCGATCTTTTCCCCGTGGAAATCATAATCTTCAAGCTCACGCATCGCCGTTTCCGGATCGTTTGAGTTTGGCAGCGCTAGTATATTCATCGCCTCAAGCTCGTCTTTTATTATATTTGAATATTCGGAATTATCGTTGTCGATAAACCCCACAACCGAATTGCGCGATACAACAACAGGGGCGGCCGTACCCAACTCACCGCTTACCGCTTCCTCAATAAATATTTCATCATCATTCATTATTCCGCCGAGAACATTTCCGAGCAGGCTGAACAGCGCAAAAATCAGCACCAGCGGTACAATAGTCTGCACATTTATCAGCGACTGTATCTCTTTTTTAAACAGTATCAAAAACTTATTCATTCTCCGCCACCACCCTCATAAAAACTTCTTCAAGATTCTGCGCGTTATATTTTTCTTTCAGCTCAGCCGGCGCGCCCACGGCGTAAATTAAGCCTTTGTCTATTATCGCCACCCTGTCCGACATATAATCGATCTCAAGCATATTATGGCTGGAGATAAGCACGCTCATGCCGTCCTGCGTCAGGGATTTTATAAAATCGCGTATCTCAAGCCCATTGACTATGTCGAGCCCGCTTGTGGGCTCGTCGAGCACCGCGAGCTTTGGACGTGTCATCACCGCCCTTGCGATCAGCAGTTTTCTCATCATGCCTTTGCTGTATGTTTTTATTTTATCATTTATCGCGCTGCCGAGGGACGCGCATATACTTTGGGCATACTCCACCGATTTTTTTTCTTCGGCGGGATCCGCGGCGCACAGCGAAGCCATAAATTTAAGATAGCCTATACCCGTCATGTTTTTATACGCCCCCGCTTCGTCCGGCAGATATGTCAGCAGTCCGCGGGCTTTATCCGGGTGTTTTTTCACATCCGCCCCGCCGAGTATAATCTCGCCGCCGTCTATTTCGAGCAGCGTTGAAATCATACGGATCGTGGTGGTCTTACCCGCCCCGTTAGGACCGATCAGCGCAAATATTTCACTTTCGTTCACCTCAAACGAAATCCCGCGCACCGCTTCTTTTCTGCCGTATGATTTTTTTACGTTTTCAAGTTCAAGTATCAAAGCCATTGTTAAACATTATCCTCCGTTTTCTTTGTTTTTTTCACTTATTTACCCAATTTTTTTTTAACGGAATTATAATAATCCACAGCCCTTTCAAATTCTGCGGCGGAAAACTCAGGCCATAAAAGATCGGAAAAATACAACTCCGCATAAACCGTCTGCCAAGGCAGAAAATTGCTCAAGCGTTTGTTTTCCGCACCACCCGTCCTGATAACCAAATCGACGTCGGGTATACCCGCTGTGTCGAGATATGATGAAAAAACATCTTCCGTTATGTCGTTTACAGACACTTTTTTTTCCAGCGCATCGTTTGTTAATTGTTTGACCGCTCTTATAATTTCATCGCGTCCGCCGTAACTCAAAGCTATCTGCAGGTTCAATTTTGTACAGTTTTGAGTGTCGGTTTCCAGTTCCCGTATTATCGAAAGCGTTCTTTTATAAAACCGTGTGCGCTCCCCTATTATTTTTACTTTGATGCTTTTTTCTATACAGCTCTCTTTTTTTTCTGCGAAAAATTTTTCTAAAAGTCTGAAAATGTGTTTTATTTCAAGAGGCGTCCTTGTCCAATTTTCGGTTGAAAACGCATATACCGTAAGATACGGGATATTATATTCAAGACACAAATCGCATATATCCGCAAAAACATCAGAGCCGCGGTCATGGCCTTTGTGCGGACTGATTTTATTGCTTTTTGCCCAGCGCCTGTTCCCGTCCATAATAACGCCGAGATGCTGCAGCGTATCCATAAAATTTTCACCGCCTTTAAAATTTTCTGTCCGTAAGATAGCTGACAAGCCCGTACAGGATTGTTTTAAATTCGGAGTCGATCGAGCCGGCGCTTATCAATTCCCTGCTTATACCGCACAAACGCCGTATTTCGCTCTCACAAAAAGCCCTTGCTCCGGTCTCTTCAAAAAGTTTTTGTATCACCGATAAACTGTTCTTTCCCGCAGTTTTTTTTCCGTAATGCCGGCTTATCAGCTCCTTTTGCTCTTTATCCGCATTTTTATACGCATAACCGTACATAAGCGTCTGTTTGTTTTCGCGGATATCGGATAAAACCGACTTGCCCAGAATATCCTCAGCCGAATATATCCCGAGCAGATCGTCTTTGATCTGGAAAGCGACGCCGAGAGGCAGCGTAATATTTTCAAGCAGCAAAAGCAGCTCATCATCCGCCCCGCCGCATAAAGCGCCCAGCATCACAGGTCCCGCAAGTGTGTACCACGCGGTTTTATATTCATATATCCGGCCGACAATCTTTTGGTACTCATCATAATTTTTTGTGATCGAAATATTGTCAAAAGGCAGGGTAACATCCATTATTTCACCCTCGCAGGTGATACTCAGAATTTTTGAATATAATTCATATATTTTTGTCAAAACAGAGCTTTCGACACCGGTTTTTGAAAGAAACCGATAGGAAATAAAGAAACCGTAATCCCCTATGCAAAGCGCGCGGGAGATACCGTAATGCGCCGCATTGCCGGCTGTTATTTTGCTGTTAAGCGCCTTTATTTCCTTCCCGCTTTCGCTGTGGATGGTGGGTTTATTGCGGCGGATAACGCTTTTATCTGCGATATCGTCATGGATCAAAACAGAAGTCTGAAACAATTCATAACCCGCGGCGACAGGAATATAATTTTCATTTTGCCCGCCCGAGGCTATTTTTTCTCCCAGTTTGATCATCGCCCCGCGGATCCTCTTGCCCCCTTCGTTTTGTTTAATCAGAGAATCCAGCGCTTTTTTTATAATCGGATTGTCCGCCGTATCCGAACTCAAGCTGTTAAAATATCCGGATAAAGCGGTTTCGATTTCCTGTTTTGCGGTTTTCATAAAATCAACAAATACCAAATAGCTGTACACCTCGGCAATTATATCGTCCGGTATCGAAGCGCCCGCCGCAAGGCCGATATTCGGACTTTCCGCGATTTTTTTTAATATTACGGCATTATTCACCAGCGACGCGAGGGACTCTGTAAAAAAGGTGTTTTTGCAGACCATACGGCATATTTTATACAGCTCGCCGGAGTTTGAGCTTTTTTCATCTCCGATTATCAGCATCAAATCAGAAGATTCCGCGATAATCTTCGCTTTCTTTTCACGCTCGCCCGTAACATTGCACAGGGTATTGTAAATCTCTGCGGAGCTGTTTTTTTGTAATACGCGCTCTGAAATATTTTTCCACGCTTCTTTATTAAAAGTGGTCTGTGATACCAAACAGATTTTCCCCGAAAGCTCTGTATTTTCCAGCTCCTCCGCTTTTTCTGTAACGCAGCCCGGCTCTCCGGAACACCAGCCTAAAATCCCGGTCACCTCGGGATGCTCCGCTTTTCCGGCAATAATAATCTTATAGCCTTCAGAACTCTTTTCGTTCACTATCCTGTGGATATTTTTTACGCTGATACAGGTACAGTCCTCAACGGTTATATTTTTATTTTTCAGTTCTTCATATACATGACGCGGAGCGCCGTGTGCGCGGATTATGACAACCGAACCTTCCGGAATGGTTTTAATATCGCCGGCGGCGCGGAAACCTTTATTTAAAAATTCCCGCATCACATATGCGTTATTCACCAAATCCCCGTATAAATACACATTCTTTCCGCAGGTTATGTTTTTATGCTGTTCCCGCGCTTTTTCCACGGCGTGCCTGACCCCGGCGCAGAATCCGGATTCCTGCATTTTCGTTATCATTAAACCAAACCTTTCTGTTAAGGTCCACTCAATTTATTGTCTTGATATAATCAAAACTGATTTTTACCGCTTCGAGAGGTTTATAGTTTGTGCAGGTATCCTGTTCGACAACGCCCCATTCCACCCCGTATTTTGAAGCTGTTTTTATAACGGCGCCCATATCGACCCTGCCGCTGCCCACTTCGGTGGGCGTTTTGTTCTCATCGACGTCTTTGATGTGGATAAACGAAACCCGTTCCCCGAATTTATCGAGCACCGCGCACACGTCCGCGCCGCCCGCGAATGCCCAGCCGCAGTCGATCTCGAATTTTAAAGAGGGAGCCCGCTCATAAAAAATATCCATCACCGTTTTTTCGCCGAATTTTTTTTCAAATTCTATCGTATGGTTATGGAAAGACAGGATATAACCGTGGGAAGCGGCTTTTTTCGCGCCTTCTTCCATGCGCAGCGCCGTTTTTACCGCGGCTTCTTCGGTATCGATAAGTTTGCCGTCGATCCACGGGATTATCATATGTTTTGAGCCCATTTTATCGAGGAATCCCGCCGCTCTCTGCGGATTGTTTTCGAGTTCATCGATGGAGATATGCGCTCCGGTGCAGACAAGCCCGTATTTTTTCAGCAGTCCCGCAACAAGCTCGCCGTCGTCGGGGCTGTAGGTCATTTCAACGCCTTTATAGCCGATTTCGGCTGTTTCTTTCAGGATTTTTTCGTATCCTTCGCTTATTATATCTCGCAGGGTATAAATCTGTAAACCGATTTTCATATCATTTTTCCTCCGTTATATTTAAAAAATATTTTATTGCTCTTATTTAATCATACAACATAATAGTTCGAAATATTTTAAGTATTTGTAAAATTTTCTTGATTTATTAATTATTTTTTGTTATAATAATTAAAATACGTTTGCAGGAGGATATATTTTATGGGTGTATTTCCAAAAATGTTTAACAGAAACAAAGTAGAAAAATTCGAGGATTTAAAACAGCTGGTCGCGCAAAGCAAAAGAAATTACGGCGAAAGACCGTATTTTACGTACAAGGAAGACAAAATTGTGCGTAATATTACGTTCGATAAAATGCACGAATGTATAAACAGTCTCGGCACAGCTCTGCACAGTCTGGGGCTTATGGGAAAAAATATCGCGATACTCGGCGAAACCCGTTATGAATGGATCGTTTCATATCTCGCCGTGGTCAACGGAAACGGGATAGCGGTGCCGCTTGACCGCGAACTCTCACCCGAACAGCTCATCAGCTTTATAGAGCGCAGCGGCTCAACCGGCGTGATTTATTCCGGAGCATATGCCGAAATGATCGAAAACTACGCAAAAAACGGCGTAAAAAAAGAAGCGGAGTTTTTTATCAATATGGACGCCGCCCCCGAAGCCGAAAACGGCGAAAACAAAATATTATCGTTTGAAAAACTTATGTCTGCCGGCGAAGAACTGTTGAAAAACAATTGTACCGATTATACCGGAGTTGAAATAGACAGAGACAAACCCTGCGCATATCTGTTCACCTCGGGCACAACCGGCACAAGCAAAGCGGTGATGCTCTCACAGAGAAACATCGCCTCAAACGCTTGGGGCGCGGCCTGCTCCGTCGATTTTACCCCGGGGGACGTTATGGTCGCGGTGCTTCCGATACATCACACATATGAGATGACCTGCACAATACTCGCCACATATTCGCTCGGAGTTAATATCTGCCAAAACGAGTCGCTTAAACTTGTTATGCGGAATTTCCAGTTTTATAAACCCACGCGATTGGCGCTTGTGCCGCTGTTTGTCGATAATATGGTAAAAAAAATCTGGGATGAAATAGACAAAAAAGGCAAACGCAAAACCGTTGAAAGAGCTGTTAAACTCAGCAATGCGCTGCGCAAAACGGGCATCGACCTCAGGCGGAAACTTTTCAAGGATGTGATAAACGCGTTCGGCGGAAGGCTTGAGCTTATTATCTGCGGAGGAGCGCCGCTCAACCCCTCGCACGTGGCGGCGATGGTTAATTTCGGTATCCGTATCTGCCAGGGTTACGGCACGACCGAATGTGCGCCGCTGATCTCTGTGATTCCGGGGGATATGACGATGAAAAAAATCGGCAGCGTCGGGCATCCCATATTCTGCAATGAGGTCAAGCTCGATGAAAAAGACGAAAACGGATACGGCGAGATACTGGTTAAAGGCGAAAATGTGATGCTCGGCTATCTCGATGACGAAGAAACAACAAAAGCGGTTTTCACGGAGGACGGCTTTTACAGGACGGGGGATATAGGGTATATCGACGATGAAGGCTATGTTTATATAACAGGAAGAAAGAAAAATATAATAATTTTAAGCAACGGCAAAAACATTTATCCCGAAGAAATAGAAGAAAATTTACAAAAAATCGAAGGACTCAAGGAATGTGCGGTGATTTCCCGTAAATCAAACGACGGCGAAGAACATATAACAGCGCTGCTCGTGCCGGATTTCGAACAGTTTGAAGGCATAATTTTCGCCGATATCGAAAAAACGATAAAAGAAAAAGCGGAGGAGCTCAACAGACAGCTGCCGGTATTCAAGCAGATCGCCGAGATCGAGGTGCGCGAGACCGAATTTGAAAAGACCGCGTCGCGGAAAATAAAAAGATATTTATTGAAATAATTTAAGGGGGTACTAAAAGTAAAGATATGTTTGAAGAAATAAAAGAGCTGCTTGTCAGCCAGATGGGGCTTGATGCGGGTTCGATCAAACCGGAAGCAAGGCTTATAGCGGATTTAAAACTCAATTCGCTGGAACTCGCCGAATTTATACTGATATGCGAGGAAGAATACGGTATCACCATAGAAGACGAAGATTTAAAAAAATTAATCACAGTCAAAGATATAGCGGTTTACGCCGAGAAGCGCAAATACGAGATATAAAACAAGATAAATTTGTAAATTAATTTAAAATAATTTGTGTTTTACCCTTGACAACCGTAATATTTTGTTATAAAATATATATTGCTTTACTTTAATTTTACATTTCAAGCCGGCTCAATCGGCAGTTTTATTTTTTATGAGAGGGGATGGGTTTTTGCAGGAGCTGAAATACAGAAACGAATTTAAGCATATGATAAACAAAGCGCAGGCGGTGATTTTAAAATCAAAACTCAAAGCGGCGCTTAAAACCGATACGCACGCAAACGAAAACAGCGAGTATTTTATAAGGAC
>Ga0099364_10010225_pt1 | contig 12917 bp, 10 predicted proteins | sample TergutTh196P3_FD_73070 | JGI IMG/M metagenome (GOLD analysis project Ga0099364, IMG submission 73070) | Microcerotermes parvus P3 segment gut microbial communities from Pointe-Noire, Republic of the Congo - Th196 P3 | ecosystem: Host-associated > Arthropoda: Insects > Digestive system > Gut ...
CATTTGAAAAACCGATTGCTACCCAATCAAAAAACCGAAGCAAAAATAAGATGCAAAATACTAAACCACTTCACAAAACTCGGACTGCCCGAATATTACGCAAAAAATCATTAGTCAACAACGCCCCTCCAAATTAAAGTAATGTCTGTTGAAAGTTCATTCAAATTATCCTGCCCCCCTTCGCCATGTGAACGTCATTAACGTCTCGGACTACTACGGAGGCTCTGCCACCTGATCGTCTCATCGGTAAGGATTCGCCTTGTTGAATGCAAGGTTATCCGTGCGATTACCGTTTGTCTCTATTGTTATAACTTTATCGACTTTCTACTCGATCAGGTTTCTCCGGTTCCCCTGATAACACTCAAACGTTTTCCGTTAGACTCCACCTTTAGCTACACCCAACAGCAATCTGCTGCTCCCCCAAACATCGTCGGCTAATTGGTCTCGCTCGACGACTACGGAATGCTTTTGGCATTCGTCAAACTGTCAACCTACGGTGAAAGTCTTCAGTTGTTTGGGCCGTTGCCTTAACCCCCGGCGGCGGTTCTCCGGGGCGATCACAATATTAGCGGCAACGAGAACCCCCTTTCTCGAAGGTGTTATGGTGGTTCCTGTAAGTAGTCATGGGAAAACTCTGCCTAGCAGGACGGCCAAGGCTATGTAATCTCACCCGTGTCCCACATTGTCGAGGGAGCTGTCTCGCCCACGGCTCTGCACTTGCCGTGAACTTACCCTCTATGCACTTTTGGCCGACCAAACGGCCACGGTTCTTTTGACAAACAGTATTGACTATCCTTCTCATATTCACCCAAATTGGAATTTTGGAAATTTTCAAAGTTTTCGGGAACTTGTTTGGTTGGCATCTGGTCTATATTATAAATATTCCAAGAGGTCAATCAAATATTGTTCCTAAATTTTGGGTCAATTCTGCTTTATCTTGAACATTGTTATCAAGGTATCTATCGCCTATTTGGTATCTTAGGCAATATACATCGGACGCACTCCATAAGGGGGAACTGTGGTGATTGCGGCGATACTGTTTTCCTGAATGCCCGGCATGTACTGAAAACAATCGGCATGGAGATATTGATACATCGTTATTGGTTCCGGGGTTCATCAGGAATGTGGCTGAGGACATCGGAGACATTGCACTGAAAATGAGTGCAAATCCTGTCAATGACCTCCAGGGACACGTACTCGCCACGTCCCATTTTGTCTATGGTTGATTTGGAAATGCCGGTTGCCTGCATGAGGGCTTTCTTGGTCATTTCCTGATCTATCAATAATTTCCAGAGTGGCTTGTATGAAAATACCATGAGTCATTGATTGTGTTAAATGATAACACTATTATAATGAGATGTCAACACTAAAGTATCCATTTTTTGGCATTTTTTGTTTTTTTGGCGTATGGCATGGCACGTGAAGCAGGTTACTTTCGGTGGTAATTGAGTTTTCCACACTTTCATAGATAATATATGGGTTTAAGGTATGATTTCAAGACTATCGATTGAAGATCGTGAAAAATTACCATACTATCGAATTCAAACTTTAATCTATTGGAGCAACTCATGATGGCAGCAACAACTTATTATGACAAAGACGCGGACCTTTCCTTGTTGAAGGGGAAAACGATTGCGATTCTCGGTTACGGTTCACAGGGGCATGCCCATGCGCAGAACCTGCGGGACAGCGGGTGCAACGTGATTGTCGCCGAACTGGAAGGGACGGCCAATTACGAAGCCGCCGTCAAGGACGGGTTCCAGCCGATGTCCACCGAGGAAGCAACGCGACAAGGCGACCTGATCGTCTTTACGCTTCCCGACGAATTGCAGGCGGAAATCTTCCGCACCCAGGTTCGTGACAACCTCAGCAAAGGCAATATCATCGTCGCGACACACGGTTTCAACATTCACTACGGCCAGTTCAACCTGCCAGCTGGTGTTTGCGCGTTATTGATCGCCCCGAAAGGACCCGGCCATCTCGTGCGCAGCGAGTTCGTCAAGGGCGGCGGCGTACCGTGCCTGATTGCGCTCGGCGATGGGGCAGGTGACGCGGAACGCAAAACCGGGCTGGCTTACGCGAAAGGGATCGGCGGAACACGCGGCGGTGTCATTGAAACGACCTTTGCCGAGGAAACCGAAACCGACTTGTTCGGCGAACAGGTTGTGCTGTGCGGCGGCGTCAGCGAACTGGTCAAGGTTGCGTTTGAAGTGCTCGTTGAAGCCGGTTACCAACCGGAAATGGCATACTTTGAGTGCATGCACGAACTGAAACTGATCGTTGACCTGTTCTACCAGGGCGGCATGAACTACATGCGTTACAGCGTCTCGAACACGGCGGAATACGGCGATTACACACGCGGCCCGCGCATCGTGACGGCGGAAACGAAGCAGGAAATGAAGAAGATTCTTGAAGAGATTCAAAACGGCCAGTTTGCCCGCGAGTGGCTGCTCGAAAACAAGGTCAATGCACCGGCGTTCAAGCGGTTGCGTGCCCGTGCCCGTGAGCATCAGATCGAGGAAGTCGGTCGTCGCCTCCGCAAACTGATGAGCTGGATTGACGTGAAAGAATTGTAAGGAGTCGCGCAACCATTAACGTGACCATTTCAATCAGAGCCGCGAGAGTCATCAAGCGGAATGGCCGTTCCGTGACCGTCGCGGCTCTGATTCATCGAACAACTTATTTTTGTGCGAGTCCTTTGCATGATATCTCTCAAGATTCCGTGAGCACTGGCATCTTGCACGATCGTCCTGCCACGGGCCGTGATTCACACGGCGCGGGGGTTATGCTATATTAAAAGTAGGTCGGCGTCGAAACACCGGCGTCTCAGACGCACGGCAAAATGGTGATGCGCCGCAAGGACAGCGATGGTGTTCATCATACTGTTGACATCACGACTTGCATCTCACAAACAGGAAGAATCGCATGAGCGTAATTTTTGATTATCGAACGGAAAAAGGGATCATTTTGTCCGGCAATCCTGCGGAAGTATGGTCCGACTGGCAGGGAAACGGCGAAAAGTGGTTGTTCTTCGCCCCGCACGATGACGATATTGTTGCTGGTGCCGGTTTGACTTTCCTGGCAGGGATTAACTTGGGCGTGGATGTTCATGCGGCGGTTGTTACCAACGGTCGTGTGGGCTATTGCCTGCCTGAATTGAAGGACACGATTGTCCAGGTGCGCAACCGGGAAGCCCGTGAGTCGTTCCACTTTCTCGGATTGCCGGAAAGCAATTTGTACCAGTTTGACTATGACGACGGAAATTTGCCACACAACGCCGGCCGCTGGTTTACGAATGACCCGAACGATACGCGCGCCATCGCGGGTTCGGTCGGTCTGCAAAACACAATGGTCTGGTTGCTCCGCAAAGTCCAGCCGACACGGGTGTTCATACCCAACCGCCTCGACCTGCACCCCGACCACAGCATCGTCAACCAGGAACTGATCATGAGCGTGTTTCATGCGCAAGGGTTGATCTGGCCGGAACTCGGACCGCCAATCCCGCACTTGCCCATGCTGTATGAGTACGCGACCTATAATGATTTCATTTCGCCGCCGACACTACGGGTTCGCGTATCCGACGACTTGGTCGAAAAACGCCTCGCGGCACTCGCCATTTATAAGAGCCAGATGCAAATCGACCTGGTCGTCAATGAAATCCGCAAAGCCGGCGGCAACGAATACCTGCTCGAAATGGCCTTCAAAGTTTACAGTGCAAAAAAATATGAATCCCTTTTTTAGTGGCCGATGATGAGCGGTCGGTGGATGGTGCACCTCTTCACAAATGGCGTTCAATATCATTGCCCTGTCAGGACAAAACATCATTGCCGATAATCCCGTCATTGCGCCGGAGTACCGGCTTCATTCCGGCTTGTGTTTTTCGCGCAACGTGAAATACACACTCAACGCCTGTTTCATGGCCGCGACTTCATGTACACGGAAAATCTGCACACCACGGGATGCGAGAAACAGCGTCACGGCCAGCGTTGCGGGCAAGCGGTGTTCCGGGTTGGCCGAATGCTCAATGCCCGTGAGTGTATCGAGAAAACGTTTCCGCGAAATGCCATACAAAAGCGGTTGTCCGAGCGCGTGCAGAGTTGTTGCTCCCTGGAGTAACCGGACATTGTGCGCGGCAGTTTTGCCGAAGCCGATACCGGGATCAAGCGTGATGCGTTCCGGTGAAACACCTGCCGAAACCAGTGCGTTCCGTCGTTTGGCAAGATACGCCGCCACTTCGGCAACGACATCGTCGTAATGCGGATCAGCCTGCATTGTCTGCGGCATTCCCTGTTTGTGCATGAGGCAAACGCCGGCTTCCGTTTCGCACAGCAGGGGAAACATGCCGTCGTCGAACGTTGCGGCGGAAATGTCGTTGACGATTTCGGCACCTGCGGTCAGACACTCCCGCGCAACCGCCGCACGATACGTATCCACCGAGACCGGCACGGTCGTTTGTTCGCAAAGCGTTGCCACAACGGGTAGGAGACGTAGCAGTTCCTCCGATTCGCCAATAGGTTGTGAACCGGGACGCGTGCTTTCGGCACCGAGATCAAGAATCGCAGCACCTTCTTCCACCAGTTGCAGAGCGTAGTCAACCGCCGCATTGACATCAAGCTGTCTGTTGCGATACAATTTTCCGCCGTCGCTGAAACTGTCCGGTGTGAGATTGACGATGCCCATCAGAATCGGCCCGTGCGCCAAATCGATGCTCTGTGTGCGAAGTTGCCAACGGGTCATGGTAGTAAAGAAAGATCGGCGACGTGAAATCCCGCGTTTTCCAAATCAAGACGGAAGCGTGTCATTTCTGTATCAATTGGCCGGGACTTGCAACCGACCTGTGGGCTATGATAAAATGGGTACAAGTGGAAAGATTATCCCAAAATTTAATGTTGATTGTAATAGTGACATATTAGACTTATTCGGAAACTCAATAGATTTCTGCCCAAACTACCCATGTTGTTGATTTTTGGAAAAATGGGCAATTACATTTCTGGGTTTCCGAACAAGTCTATTGAATTTTCGTAATCATTTCAGCCAAATGTTTGTGAAAATTCGTTTTGTCACTCGGTAGAAAAGACTTATACCACATCCCGGAATTTTTTGAACCCCCATAAATATTGAACGATTTTCGTTAGACAAAACGATGAAAATACAAAATATCAGTCTATGGTCGGCCATGTCATTGTTGACTCTGGTTTGTATCTCAGTATGCCCGGATTCCTTCTCCGATGAATTAAAGCGTTACGAATATCAGGAAATCGCCATGTCGATTCCTGTACGAATCGTCGTTTGTGCGGAAAATGACTCAAAGGCACAAGTTGCGGCGGAAGTGGTTTTTCGACGTGTCCATGAGTTGGATGCACTCATGACTGATTTCGAACCAGACAGCGAGCTGATGCAAATGTGTCGGCAAGGTGGTAAATCTGGTGAACCCATATCGGTCAGTGACGATTTGTTCCGTGTGCTACAAAAATCGAAGCAATTTTCTATCGATTCGTGGGGAGCTTTTGATATTACGGTCGGGCCGGTGGTTCGGCTCTGGCGTCGGGCAAGGCGGCTACATGAGTTCCCCGAAAAACGCTTGCTGGACGAAGCCAGGCAACTGGTCGGTAACGACCTTTGGGAACTCGACAACGAAACGCAAACTGTGACGATCAAAAAAGACAAGGTTTTGTTCGACCTCGGCGGCATTGCCAAAGGAGACATTATCGATCAGGCCATTGCGACCCTGAAAAGTCAGGGCATCACCTCCGCGCTGGTCGATGCCGGAGGTGATGTTCGTGTCTATGGAATCCCGCCTGACAGTAGCGTAAATGGTTGGGTCATTGGTGTTTCCGCATACGGCAAAGAGGTGGGCAGGGTTGTCTCGGCCGGCATTGCGATGGCGTCGTCGGGCGACTTGTCACGCTATGTCATTCTTGACGGCGTTCGGTATTCGCACATTGTCGATCCCAAAACCGGCGTCGGGCTGATCAACCAAACCGCCGTGACCGTTTTCGCTCCTGACGCAATCACAGCGGACGCCCTTGCAACGGCTTTGTCCATTCTGCCGCCGGAAGAGGGACTGAAACTGCTCGAAAAATACGAGGGAACCGCCGCCATGATCTGTCGGCGATCTGGACAGGATTCTCAGGAAACCGCCGTTTGGTATTCGGAAAACTGGGCGAATCTGGTGACTGCGGTTGAAGAGATGAACTGAGATACTCCAATGTGCTCGGGTACTGCCGCTACCCGACCAGCCAAAGATTGCGGGTTATCCTGTGTTCGATCCGGTCACTGCGCTATGCTTCGTTCCCGGCTGCCATTCTCCAACTCGCAATTGAAGTTCCAGAGGGGGTATGGCTCAGGATTTGACAATACCGTCTCAATGATCTATCATGAATTCATTCGGACCCTATATTTATTGTCAGTACGATCAATCATTTATCATGACATTCCCTACGAAACACTTGATTTGGCTTCTGTTTCTGTTGGCGTGTACGGTTCACCGGGGATTTGGGCAACCGGTTTCAGTGGTCGATCCACTGGGGATGATCGACGAGCGGTTTGGGACATTCACTTATCTCGATCCGTGCGACATCCTGCTTGACGCGGACGGCAATTTCCTGTTCGTGTTGAATGCCGGTTCGCGGGATTTGCGGAAAATCTCACTGATCGACGAACGCCCGCCGCAGATTTTCCAGTTCAACATTGAGCCGGTCCGCATGACACGGACGCCGGACGGAAAGCACATTGCCATCGTTGGCGGCGGGATGTGGGGAAAGCTGTTGCTGGTTGACGCCGAAATGCTCCGGCTTGAAAAAATCATTGCGGTTGGGCATACGCCGTCCGACGTCACGGTATTTCAGTCGGGCGGTGCCATGACCGCGTATGTGGCCAACCGTTTCAGCGGTGATATTTCCGTCGTTGATCTTGCAGCGGGTCAGGAAACGGCACGCTGGGAAGCCGGGCGCGAGCCGATTGCGCTCGATTTGACGCCGGACGGAACGCGGCTTGTGACAGTCAGCCACCTGCCGGAAGATTCGATGCAGTATCTCAACCCGCGCTGTCGTGTGCGGATTTTTGACACGGCAACGGGTGACGCGATGGTTGTCCCGCTGTTCCACGGTTCGATGAACGCCCGTGATCTGGTGATTTCACCCGATGGACGTTATGCTTTCACCAGTTGCCTTTTGGCGCACTTCGAGCAAGTCCCATCCATGGTCGATAACGGCTGGATCAACGAGAACGTGCTTGCCGTGGTTGATTTGGAAACGAATGCGTTTGCCGACATGGTTTATCTCGACGAATCGGGGCACGGGGCGGCCAATCCGTGGGGGTTGGCCGTTTCGGATGACAACCGCTACCTGGCCGTTGCACACACCGGTTCGTGCGAAGTTTCGCTACTGAACCTGCCGCGAATCATTCAGCGGCTTGACAACCGACCGCATCGTAACGCGCAGGGGTATGGGCAATACCCGCATTCGGGACGCAACGACGCGGGTTCGACCATGCCGCCCTGCGTTCGTATTCCGCTTGGGATGAAAGGCATGAGACGGCTTGTCATGGATGTGCAGGGCGACGGCGGACAGGGTCGTGTTTTCTGCACTGCGGCGTATGAAGACGTGATCGGGCGGTTCGATTTCAAGATCAGCGATCCGGTTATGCGTTCGTATGATTACAATACCGATCCTGACGGACCGCCGAAACCAAAACACGTTTCGCCGTTGCAAAAAATCGTCGATTATGCCAACGGCGAGGTCGCGTTTGAGTTGCTTGATGAGTTGCCGTATCAATCGGACAACTTGCCGAAAGCCGCTGCACCGGCACGGCTGACATTCGAGCGGCTGGAGCCGTTGGTTTCACACGAGGGTTTTGCGGTCGAGCGGAGTCTTGCGAGACTTGGCCCGCCTGTCATCTGGGACATCATCCGGCGCGGCGAGGTGCTGTTCCATGACGGGGTGTATTGCCGGCAACAATGGCAGAGTTGCGCCAGTTGCCACCCGGACGCCCGTGCGGACGGCGTCAATTGGGACTTGCTCAACGATGGGAACAACAACCCGAAAAACACCAAGAGCATGTTATACTCCCACGAAACCCCGCCGGCCATGGCGACGGGTGTTCGCGCGGATGCAGAAACGGCGGTTCGGGCGGGGGTGCATAGCATTTTGTTCGTGTACCTGTCATCGGAGAACGACTACTGCGCCATGGACGAGTATCTCAAATCGTTGCGACCGGTGCCAAGTCCGTTTTTGGTTGACGGCCAATTGAGCGATTCGGCCAAACGCGGAAAACTGCTCTTCAACGACGCACGGACCGGTTGCTCGGTCTGCCACCCGGAGTCGAATTATTACACCGACCTGAAACTGCACGATGTCGGCACACAAGGTTACGACTATTACAAGGCGTATGACACACCGACGCTCATCGAAGTCTGGCGAACGGCCCCTTACCTGCACGACGGTCGCTATGAAACGATCCGTGAATTGATCGTCGAAGGCAAACACTTCGCCCCGGACGACCGGCTCGACCTGTTGACCGAACAGGAAATCGACGATCTTGTAACGTTTGTTTTGTCGTTGTAGTTTTGTTTTCTTTGCCCCCCCATCCCTCACCCCTCGACCCTTAGAAAAAGCCGGAAACGATTCGCTTCAAAGTGTTTTTCACTCTGCGTTCTGCTCTCTGCGCTTACTCCGCTTCCCCCCCACTTTGCACTCTGCTCACAGCTCAAGGCGACAATTTCACCGCTCAAAGAGGAAAAATCACCGCTGCGAGGCGACAATTTCACCGCTCAAAGAGGAAAAATCACCGCTGCGAGGCGATGATTTCACCGCTCAAAGAGGAAAAATCACCGCTACGTGGCGATGATTTCACCGCTCAAAGAGGAAAAATCACCGCTACGAGGCGGTGATTTCACCGCTCAAAGAGGCAACATCACCGCTGCGAGGCGGTGATTTCACCGCACAATGTGACAACGTTATCGCTGCGAGGGGACTATATTTCGTCGCACAATGGGACAATATTTCAAGTTCACACGAAGATTTCGTGCGGTTTTCTGAAAAATTATTTGCTTTCTTGACTTTCCTTTTTCCTGCAAGTAAAACTAGAAGGCACAATTTACGTCCGAGTTGTTTCGGACAACAAAATCGCTACATTTCAAAGGGAGTTTCCATGTTACGTACCAATTCGACACGTCGTCAGTTTTTGAAACAATCCGCCCTGGCTGGAGCAGCCGTGACTGCTGGCCTGTCCCTGACGCGCAGCGTCCATGCCCAGGGAAGCGGCACCATCAAAGTTGGTCTGATCGGCAGTGGCGGCCGTGGAAGTGGAGCGGTCGTCCAAGCCCTGAATACGGGAAAAGACGTAAAATTCGTCGCCATCGGTGACTATTTCAAAGTCCGGGCGCAAAACGTCCTGAACACTCTGAAAGCACAATATCCGGAACAGGTGGATGTGCCGGACGAAAACGTATTCGACGGTTTCGAAAACTATGCCGGCGTGATTGCCTCCGAAGCGGATGTGGTTCTCATCGCCTGTGCCGCCAAGTTCCATCCGCTCTATTCCAAAAAAGCCGTCGAAGCGGGCAAGCACGTTTTTGTGGAAAAACCGAACGCCATTGACGCAGCGGGAATTCAGACACTGGAAGAGGCGGTCGCCCTTGCCCGACAGAAGAACGTCTCGTACCTGTCAGGTTTGCATAGTCGGTATTGTCTTTCGGGTCAAGCACTTGTGGAGCAAATTCATAACGGCGCAATCGGCGAAATTCGGGCGATCCAGAGTAGCTTCCTGCGTGCCCCCTACGGCGTGCGAGGTGCCTATAACGGCATCACCGAACTGGATTTCCAGATTTACAATCAATACATGTTCCACTGGCTTTCCGGCGACGACTTTATTCAATCGCTGGTTCACAACGTTGACCGTATGCTCTGGACACTCGGCAAAGTCCCGAAGGCGGCGGATGGGATGGGCGGACGTGCCACTTCGATCGGGCATCAGTACGGTAACGTGTTCGATCACCATTCCGTCGTCTTTTACTTCGGCGAAGAAAACTGTCGTTTGTTCGCCGCGTGCCGTACCGCAGCAGGTTGCTACGACAGTTACAACGACGATATTTTAGGCACCAAGGGCGTGGCGGACTGGAATTCCGCGTCCATTCGCGGCGAAACAAACTGGAAGTATTCGGGGGCAAATGGCTACGGCCACCAGGAAGAGCAAACTGCCCTGTTTCACGCTATACGAAACGGGGAACGGATTGACAGCGGAGATTATGTCATCAACAGCACCATGACGGCAATTCTCGGGCAAATGGCGTGCTATACCGGCCAGATGATTTCATGGGACGATCTTTACAAATCGAAATTCCTGGTCAAACCGGCTCCGGAAGACTGCGTTGCTGGAATGGACCCACCCGTGGTGCCCGGACCGGATGGCCTTTATCCGGTGCCGGTGCCGGGGACAAATCCCTGGTTTTAGAGCAAAGTGCAGAACGCAGAATGCAGAGATGACAATGGCGGTCGGGAACGGGGTACAGCGCACTGACAGGATCATCCTGCGTTGATCTGGTTACTTCACTTTGTGACCTTCCCGACTGTCATTTTTACACGCTTATTGAAAAATGCCCATGTTTCTTTCTTGTTGCGATTTACCTCTTGGCTTGCAATCCTGATGCAATTATAATGGTCTCATACGGCTTGACAAAACACTCTGTTTTTATCACTTTGAGGAAACCCGGAATGTATTGTGTCAGTATTGCATGCGGCAGTCACTCGCGGATGATTGAGGAATATCGGCAACTCATGGCCGACGATGTGCCGCTGGTCGAATTGCGGTTGGATTTTCTGCGTCGCGAGCCGGATTTGCCGCGTTTGCTTGCGGAAAAAAATTCGCAGGTGATTGTCACCTGCCGTAAGCCGGAAGACGGGGGATTGTGGCGGGAACCGGAGGAGAAACGGCTCAAGGTGCTGCGTCAGGCGATCATCGACGGCGTTGAGTACGTCGATCTGGAAGCGGATACGGCCAAACTCATTCCCCGGCACGGCAAAACCAGACGCATCATCAGCTATCACAACCTGACGGAGACGCCGGAGGACTTGCAGACCATCTGGGACCGCCTCGCCCAATGTGACCCGGACATCATCAAAATCGCGGTCATGCCCAAGCGGATTCGCGACGTGTTCCGCGTGTTCGACCTGCAAAAGGCCAATGCCGGAAAAATTCCGACGATTGCCATCAGCATGGGCGAAACCGGCTTTATGACGCGGGTTCTGGCCCCGAAATTCGGTGCGCCGTTCACCTATTCAACGTTTTCGTCGAAGCGGGTCATCGCGCCGGGGTTGCCGACCTACAAATCGTTGCGGGACGTCTATCGTTATGACAGCATCGACGAGGACACCGAGGTGTTCGGCGTCGTGGGCGACCCGATCGGACACAGTCTCAGCCCGTTGATTCACAACAAGTCGTTCGTTGTTGCGGAAATGAACCGCATTTATCTGCCGTTCCTTGTCCACCCGGAGGATTTGGGCGATTTTCTCGACTTGGCACCTTCGGTCAATGTTCGCGGGTTGAGTGTCACGATCCCGCACAAGGTCGCAGTTGTCGGCAAGCTGACCCGTTGCGACCCGGCGGTCGAAGAGATCGGAGCGTGCAACACCGTCATTCTCGATAATTACGACCGTTTCGGCTACAACACCGATTACGCGGCGGCCCTTTTGAGCATCGAAGTCGCCATGGGCGGCAAAGTCGGGGAAATCAGTCCGGTCAAGGGGTGTTCGGCGCTTGTCCTCGGTGCAGGCGGCGCGGGCAAGGCCCTTGCATACGGCCTGCAAACACGCGGGGCAAGGGTCACCGTGACCGACAGCGACTCGGACCGTGCCATCGAAGTGGCACGGCAACTCGGTTGCAACGAAGTCGATTGGGAAATGCGGCACGGCTACAAGTGTTCGATTCTGGCCAATTGCACGCCGGTCGGAATGCACCCGAATGTCGATGAGACGCCGTTTGAGAAGTCGGCACTGAAAGAGGGGATGGTTGTTTTCGACGCTGTTTATAACCCGGAAAACACGCTGTTAATCAAAAACGCCCGGGCAAAGGGTTGCATCCCCGTCACGGGCATCGAAATGTTCGTCGGTCAGGCCTGTTTGCAGTTCCGGCTGTTTACCGGCAAACCCGGCTCGGCGACGCTCATGCGGCAGATACTCCGCAACGCCATCTCCGCCGTCCATTATCATTGAGCGGGAGAAGGTTTATCAATGTCAAATGATCAATTGAAAAAACGGCTGGCGGTTGGTTATCACGCAGAGCGACCACGCCGTGACCGCCGTCCCTTTTTCACGCGCGGCTCGCGCTGCCGAGGTTGTTTTGTCAGAAACATGAGGTGGAAATGAGGTTTTATTTCACGCAGAGGGCGCAAAGAACACAGAGAATCCAAGACCAAACAAAATCTCTGCGCCCTCAGCGGCCTCTGCGCGAAATACAAAATCTTCGTGGTTCTTCGTGACCTTCGTGGTGAAAAAGGGAGCGCAGAGAGCAGAACGCAGAGTGAAAAACACTTTGAACTTTGCGTTTTGAACTTTGCACTCTGCATTCTGCTCTCTGCATTCTGCATTTCCCGCCCGCATAATCCCTCTGCGCGTTATAATGCGTCGTCGGCAAGTCATAAAACACAGAACAGCCGATGTTCAAAACATCCTCCAGGACATAAAAAACATCCCTGACGATGTAAAAAACGTCCTCACAGGATGTAAAAAACATCCTCGACGATGTAAAAAACATCCTCGACGATGTAAAAAACATCCTCCAGGATGTAAAAAACATCCCCGACGATGTAAAAAACATCCTCCAGGACGTTCAAAACATCCCCGATGCGGTAAAAAACGTCCCAAACGATGTGGAAAACACCCCATCTCAGGTCAAATATTTCCCCAAATAAGGAAAATATC
>Ga0099364_10010226_pt1 | contig 12916 bp, 10 predicted proteins | sample TergutTh196P3_FD_73070 | JGI IMG/M metagenome (GOLD analysis project Ga0099364, IMG submission 73070) | Microcerotermes parvus P3 segment gut microbial communities from Pointe-Noire, Republic of the Congo - Th196 P3 | ecosystem: Host-associated > Arthropoda: Insects > Digestive system > Gut ...
AAGATACGGGCTCCGTCAAGATGCACAGGAAGCCCCCACTTGTCTGCGATTTTTCTTATCTCGTCCATGGCGGAAAGGGGAACAGCCCGTCCCGAAGCGGCGTTTTCCAGACAGATCAGGGATGTGGAAGGTGCGTGAAGATCCTGCTTTCTAAGGCGTTTGACGACAGCTTCGGTTGAAAGTATCCCTCCAGGGGCAGGTATTGGCCGGGTCTGTACTCCAGCAATGACAGAGGCTGCACCTGCTTCATGCTGGATGATGTGGCAATCTTCGCCGAGAAGCACCTCTGTTCCCCTCTGGCACCATGTAAAAAGGGCCAGTTGGTTGCCGAAAGTTCCCGAGGGCACAAACAGAGCCGCTTCCTTGCCAAGCATTTTGGCTCCAAGCTTTTCCAGCTTGATAATTGTAGGATCGTCTCCGTAAACATCATCCCCAACATCCGCCTGTGCCATGGCCTTACGCATGGCTTCGGTGGGTTTTGTTACAGTATCGCTTCTGATGTCAATCATGGTCAGTAAGTTACAATGACAGCATGAAACACGAGGGGAACAGTGCCGGTATTTTTTATACTGTGAGACGCGCCGTTTCCTGTAATAACCGCATCTCCCTGTTTTACCTCTTTTTCCTTGCCGTCATCATTGACAGTTCCTGTTCCGGAAAGGATAAAGTAATATTCAGTTTCAGTTTCATGCTGATGGTATCCAATGGAAGATCCCGGACTAAGGGTAACTTCAGCAAACATTCTCGCATTTTTCTCGTTCTCCGCATCCAAAAGATGAGTGATGCGGGTAATGCCTTCTCCGTCCCGCATTTTTTCTTTTTCTTCAATCTTCATTTCGCTACGATAAACAATCATAATATACTCCTGTCTTGTATAATGTACTCCTTCCAATTATTACCTAAATACCTGATAATGGATAGATGCTGCAAAATATTGAACGGGTACTAAAAATCATCCTGGTATCGTTATTGATAATAATACTCATAGGCACAATATACGGGCTACTGGGTCCTGGAATAAACACTGACTCCCGTCGTATTACCGACATTGCAAACGAGAACTGGGGGCATAATACTTTTACCGATATAGGGCAGCTCCGGATCACTACAGCGGATCCCCAGCCCGAAGGGTTAATAATTTATGTTACATTTACCTATTACCCGAGCGACAGGGCTTTTACGGAGGAACTTTACCTGAGAACTGTAAATTTTAGGGAAATAATCATCAGCTATATAGGTTCTTTTACAATGAATGACCTGAGGGGTCTTAACGAAGACACAATAAAGAATGAATTACTCAGACAGTTCAATGCGATTTTGCGGCTAGGACAAATTGAATCCCTGTTTTTCAGTGAATTTATGCCTTTTTAACATACGAGGCTCTGCAAAAATGAAGTTTGCAGAGCCTCGTACTGCAACCATTTTTTAGGAAATGTGTCAATAATACGCCGATGGAAGGAGTTTTATAAAAGTGGAGCAAACAACGTACCATGTTGCACAGGTAATAATTTCCATAATCCCCATTGTAGGAATAGTAATGGGGTCGGTGGTGGTGTTTTTTTACCTCCTTTGGAACCATAGGCGAAGAACCCTGCTTATAAAAGCCGGGCAGTTCAAGCGCCCGGAATTTGATTTGCTTGCGTTCTGCCTGTTTGCAGGGCTTCTCCTGACTGCGGTGGGGCTGGCATTGACAATCTTCCTTGTCATTGCCCTGGGAGCAAACTTCGGTCTCTTGGGCGGTATAATACCTCTGTCCGTCGGAACCGGCTTACTGGCTTACTATGGGATAAGGCGCAGCCACAGGAAGACATGATCTCCGGAAGCCAAATACTTCAGGGAGATGATGAAGACAGGATCGTTGTTGCACAGGTTCTATCGGGCCAAAAGGAGCTGTTCCGTCTGCTGATAAAGCGGCACGAGAGAGCGGTGTACGGCATGGGCATGAGCTTTCTGCGAAATCCCGAGGATGCTTCTGATTTTACCCAGGAGGTCTTTATAAAGGTCTACCGGAATCTTTCGCAGTTCGAAGGGCGCTCGCGGTTTTCCACCTGGCTGTACAGGATCGCCTATAACAGTGCGATCAACAATAAGTCGAGGATTAAGGAGTATCAGAGCCTTGCGGAAGATGAGGCAGCCATTGATACGGACAATCCCGAACGAATGCTGTTCAGGGATCTGGCAAAAGACGCGGTTCTTGATGCGGTAAAGGAGCTGCCGGAGCGGTTCCGGCTCTGCGTGGATCTGTTTTTTTTCTACGACCGTTCGTATCAGGAAATTGAGGCTATTACGGGATATCCGGTAAATACCGTAAAATCCCATGTGTTTCGGGCAAAGAAAATATTGAGGGAGAAACTTGCGGATTATTCAAAATTCCGCAGGGAGCCAAAAGGAGATATAAAATGAAAAATTACTTTGGGATTGACTGCGAAACTGTAATGGATTCAGTCTACCATTCTGAAGAGACTGCATCTGAGCCGATATTTTCCCAAATAAAGGTGGATCTTCATATATTTTTCTGTTCCCGGTGTTACGAGGAATCAAAAAAATTAAAGCTTGCCCAGGAAATCATGAGAACCGGGTTTTTCCCCCCTGCCCCCAATTTGGAAGATTCCATAATGAAGCGTCTGGAAGCCGAAACGGTAACAGAGCGTGAAACCGTTCTAGGGGACTCTGTTTCCGGAGGTTTTTCTTCACGCACCTGGATAATAATTGGATTTTTCATGCTGATTTCGCTTTCGAGCTCCTTTTTCGGGGTAAATTTTACAGAAATTGCCAATAAAGAAGGTTTGTCTTTCATTTTACCGTTGGGAATTACAATAGGAATCGCTGTAACCTGTTACGGAGCCTTTTTTATCGCCAGTCATTTAAAAGAACTAACCAATCGCTTCGATATCCATTGACATTCCCCGGCCGGGAGAATATCCTTAATATATGAATATTTCCACATACACAGTAAAACCGAAGCTTCCGGCTTCGCTGAGACCTCTGGAGGAAATTGCCAGGAATTTATGGCTTTCCTGGAATTTCGACGCTGTTCAGCTTTTTATCAGGCTGGATTACGATGCCTGGGTGCTTTCCCATCAGAGTCCTGTACGAACCCTGGGAATGGTGAGCCAGGAGAGGCTTGCGGAAGCCGCCAAGGACGACTCCTACCTTGCCGCCCTGAATGAAACCTACAACCGCTTTATGCAATATAAAAAAGGCAATACCTGGTACAGGGGTTCAAGAAAGGAAGTTGTTGCCTACTTCTCCATGGAGTACGGCATGGATGTTTCACTCCCTATATATTCGGGTGGCTTGGGCATCCTTTCAGGGGATCACATGAAGACATCCTCGGACATGGGTCTTCCCCTCGTCGGCGTGGGCCTTCTCTACAGGCAGGGGTACTTCAGGCAGTATCTGAACGCCGATGGATATCAACAGGAGAGCTATCCGGAGAATGACTGGTACAATATGCCGGTGGAACTTAAAACAGGAAAAGAAGGAGAACCGATAAAGATCTCTGTGGAAATGGCGGGCCGCATGGCAGTTGCCCAGATCTGGGAAGTCAAAGTCGGCCGGAGTTCTCTGTACCTTCTGGACACAAATATAAAGGAAAATTCACAGGACATACGGAACGTCACTGCTTCCCTTTACGGCGGAGATAAGGAAACCCGTATGCAGCAGGAGATCCTCCTTGGCATAGGGGGCATCAGAGCCCTGAGAGCGCTCGGAATAAACCCCGCCGCAACCCACATGAACGAAGGTCATTCGGCCTTCCTTGGACTGGAACGGATCCGGGAACTCATGGTGGAAAAGAATTTTAACTTTGATGAAGCCCGTGAAGCTGTCTGGCCTACCAATATATTTACAACCCACACTCCAGTACCTGCCGGAAACGAGCGTTTTGATATCAGCTTGATGGACAAATACTTCAACAACTGGACGCAGATACTTGGAATTTCCTGGAAGGATTTTCTCAGCCTTGGCCGGGAAAAACCCTACGACGATCAGGAAACTTTCTGCATGACGGTGCTGGCCCTTAAACTGGCGGCCTATGCCAACGGTGTCGCACGTCTGCACGGCGTTGTGTCCAGAGATATGTGGAAGGGTCTTTGGCCTGGACTTCCCCATAACGAAATACCTATTTGTCACGTGACAAACGGCGTACATCCCAAGACCTGGGTGTCCAGCACCATGAGCGATCTTCTGCTTCGTTATTTCGGCCCCCATTTCGAGGAAACTCCTACCGATCTTTCGGTCTGGAACAGGATGGACAGGATCAGCGACGAGGAACTGTGGCGCACACACGAGCGCCGCCGTGAAAGGCTAGTCGCCTTTGTGCGGGAGCGAGTCCGCGAGCAGTACAAGCGTACAGGTGCGTCGGAGCGGCGTATAAGGCTTGCCGAAGATGCACTTTCGCCTTACGCCCTCACCTTCTGCTTTGCCCGCCGCTTTGCGACATACAAACGCGGCAACCTGCTTCTCCGTGATCCCGAACGCCTCCTTAAGCTGATAAAAGACAATGACCGGCCCATACAGTTGATTTTTGCTGGCAAGGCACATCCGCATGATATTCCCGGCAAGGAACTGATACGCGATATCGTGCACTTTGCCGAAAAGCACGATGTGTCCAGCCGCATTATCTTCGTGGAAAATTACGATATGACAGTGGGCAAATACCTTACCAGCGGCGCCGATGTTTGGGTGAACACTCCAAGACGCCCCCTGGAAGCATCAGGAACAAGCGGCATGAAAGCCGCCATGAACGGTGTTCTAAACATGTCGGTTCTTGACGGCTGGTGGGATGAAGCTTTTGATCCTGAACTGGGATGGGGCATAGGCCGTGGAGAAGAATATACCGATACCCATTTGCAAGACGAAATCGAAAGTAACGCGGTTTACGATCTTTTGGAAAGGGAAATAATCCCCCTCTTTTATCAGCGGGGAAGGGACGGTCTGCCGCGGGAATGGATCAGGCTCATGAAAAACTGCATGAAAACCATAGGGCAGTCCATGTCCAGCCACCGCATGCTGATGGATTACTCCAACAAATTCTATCTGCCGGCACTGAAAAATTACAGGCGGATCATCAAGGATGACTACAAGAAATCCAAAGATGTAGCCGCATACTTATCAAAACTGCGCCAGGCCTGGGACAATATAAAAATATCCAAGCCCGAGTCAAACGCAAAGCCGGTAATGCAAAGGGGCGACTTCCTCTCGGTGAGTACGCGGATTGAACTGGGCCCGCTAAACCCCGATGATGTTTTGGTGGAGCTCTACTACGGTTCCGTGTCAAATCAGAGTTCGGAGATAATTGACGCCCGGCGGGCCGAAATGAAGGCCGTAGGGAAAGAAGGAAACCAGTACAGGTACAATGTTAAAGTTGAATGCGAGGATACGGGCATCCAGGGTCACTCGGTAAGGATACTACCCAAACACGAGGCTCTAATCCACCCATATCGCAGCGGCTTTATAAAGTGGGCTTGAACTAAACCATGGCGGTAGCCTAGAACACCCGCCTTAACAAAACAAGGAATTTTATATGAATGAAAAGACATCCCCGGCGGATTCGTCCGGGGGAACTATCGTACCCCAGAACCCTTATCTGATTGCCATAACATCAGTGTTTACGGCTGTTCTTATTATCAGCAATATAGCCTCGTCCGCAAAAATTGTTGACCTCGGATTTTCCATTCTGGGAATAGATCTGGCCTTTGACGGGGGAACTTTGCTTTTTCCGCTGGCCTATGTAATCGGAGCCCTGATTACTGAGGTTTACGGCTTCAAGGTTATGCGAAGGACAATCTGGACAGGGTTCATTGTTCTGGCTATTTCTGCTCTCTTCTTTTTTATTCTTCGCATCCTCCCCGGTGAAGTGTTATGGGAAGATGAGGCTGGAATGGCAGCTTACGAAGCCATTCTTGGCGGCATGAGTACGGGCGGCATTGTTTTGGCCAGCCTTTCGGCGTATCTTGTGGGTAAGTTTTTTGACTCGGCAATCCACTCCAGGCTGAAAGTCCTGATGCAGGGACGCATGCTCTGGGTGCGTGCCCTTGGCAGCAGCCTGGTAGGACAGCTCCTTGACAGCTTTATTTTTGTTTCCATAGCCAGTCTTACAGGAGTCTTTCCATGGGAACTTTTTACCGCCTTGGTTTTTACAAACTGCCTTTTAAAAGTGTCCTTTGAAGTTCTCCTAACTCCGTTTACTTACCTTTCGGTCAAGTATTTAAAGAAAGCGGAGAATCTGGATGTTTATGATCGTGATGTAAAGTATCATCCCTTTTTGTAACAGCGGAGGAGATGCTTTTCACCCACTGCCTTCATTTCCGGCTTTTCTTTGAAGCAGCGTTCTTCCGCATAGGGGCAGCGTCCGGCGAAAGCACAGCCGGACTCCCCGTGAACAGCTAAAGCTGCGGCGGTTGTTTCAGCTTTCGAGGGTATAGCTGACAAAGACACTTCACCATGGGCGACAGATGAAAAAAGCAGTTCCGTGTAGGGGTGCCGGTGATCTTTCCACAGATCCGCCGCGGGAGCTTCTTCCATTAATTCTCCACGATACATGACACCGATGCGGTCGCAGAAATAACAGGCAACTTTAAGATCGTGCGCTATAAAGAGAAAGGATAACTCCTCTCCCGATGATTTCCTGCTCTCCCTGAGATCCAAAAGCAGGTTGAGAATCTGACCCTGTATGGAAACGTCGAGGGCGGAAACCACCTCGTCGCAGATAAGGAGGTTAGGCTTCATCATGAGGCCCCTGGCAATGGAGATCCTCTGCCGCTGACCGCCGGAAAATTCTGCAGGGCGTCTTTCCAGATCGGATGCGGACATTCCAACTTCCTCAAGGAGAGCGGCAGCTTCCTCACGGAGCCGTGCGTTGCCCTTTTTATCGCCTGAATACCTTGCGCCTGACGTAAGCACCTCGTACACTGTCATGCGCGGATTAAGGGAGCGGGCAGGGTCTTGAAAAATATACTTGACCTTTTCCCTGTATGTCTTTAACTGCCGGTCTTTCAGAATTCTGACATTATCAATAATTCCAGGAGAGCCCTGAAAGAAAATATCCCCTTCATCGGCTTCGTACATACGCACAAGAAGCCTGGCGGTAGTGGTCTTGCCGCAACCCGATTCTCCAACAAGGCCGTATGTCTCGTTCCTGCCTATGCGAAAGCTAATACCATTAACCGCATGAACGTATCGACCCTGCTGTGCAAAGAAGCCTGCCTCAAGGTTAAAGCGTTTACGAAGATTATCAACAGATATGACCGGATTTACATGAGATACTCTGTAATTCATTCTTAGTACCTCTTTATACAGCGATAGCTATGTGCGATTTCACCGCCAGCCACAGACGGGATAGCCTGCCTACATACCTCAACGGACTCTCCACAGCGGGGTGCGAAGGGACAGCCCGGCTCGGGGCTGGAAGGGTCTGTTACCCTGCCGGGAATTACTTTCAGCTTTTCCTGGTTGTAGTGGCTTCCGAAGCGGGGGCTGGCAGCAAGAAGCGCCTTCGTATAGGGATGAACCGCTTTGGAGATGATGTTTTCCGATGAAGCAGACTCCATCATAAGGCCGCCATACATAATGAGAATACGGTCAGAAATATCCGCTACAAGATCAATATCATGACTTATGTAAATAATCGAAATTTTCCTTGTTAGGCGAAGGGTTTTTAAAAGTTCAATGATCTGCTTTTGTATGGTAACATCAAGTGCGGTGGTGGGCTCATCGGCAATGAGAAGCTCGCAGCCCTGTGCCAATGCGAGTGCAATGCCAATGCGCTGGAGCTGCCCTCCGGAAAACTGATGCGGAAAATTGGAAAGCCTGTCCCTGCTTCCGGCAAGTCCCACTTCTTCAAGAAGAGCCGCAGCTTTTTCCATTGCCGCTTCCTTTTTGATTTTCGGCTCGCTGTTACGGAAGGTCTCCAGGAACACCTTTCCCATGTTCTGAAGCGGATCGTAAGAACGCCCTGGCTCCTGAAAGATCATCCCGATTTTCTTCCCACGATAAGCCCTGAGTTGCTTCAGCGGCAAACCCAGGATTTCATTTCCTTCGTAAAGAACCGACCCGCTGACACCTGCGTTATGCGGAAGAAGACCGGGAATGGCCTGTGTACTGACACTCTTGCCCGACCCCGACTCTCCAACTATGCCAAGAATCTCCCCCTTCCCGAGACTGAAAGAAAGCCCTCTAACAGCCTGCACGGAAATATGGGTGTTCCCCCGTAGCACGGTAAAAGTTACGTGTAAATCTTGTACTTCAAGCAGAGTAGATACCTGAACATTATCTCTCACCAAGACACCAAGACGCAAAGATGGATTATTAGAATTTAAATCGATATTATTATCTTCTCTTGGAGCCTTTGTGCCTTTGTGTGAGAAAAATTTCGTTAATGTCTTTCGCTTACCAAATACGGAATGATACGGATCAAAGTAATCCCTTAGAGCGTCTCCGAGGAAGTTAAAGCCGAGGGTTACGACAAGGAGAAACCAGACTGGGCTTAGGAGCCAGGGGAAGGCTCTGAGGTTAGAGAGGGTGGAAATATCCCGCCTTATTAAGGAGCCCCAGGAGACTGCGGGGTCGGCGATGCCAAGGCCCAGGTAGGAAAGCGTGGTTTCTGTCATGATGAAGCCGGGGACGGAGAGTGCAATGCTCACGATGAGGAGGCTGGCTATCTGGGGGATGATGTGCCGGAAAATGATCACCGGGGAGGGGATCATTTCCAGCTGGGAGTTCAGAATGAACTCTTCACGTTTTATGGCATGGGTCATTCCCCGCAGGGTGCGGGCAGAGCCGGGCCAGCCCACCAGCGAGAGGATGAGGGTGATCATCATATATGACTGCCCCGTGTTCATGGTGTTGGAAAAAAGGGAGCGGAGAAAAAGGATGAGGTAGAGACCGGGAATGAGCATGAGAAACTCGGCAAGGCGCATAACGGCCCAGTCGGTTTTACCGCCAAAGTATCCCGCGAGCCCTCCGAAGAATATTGCCAAGAGGAGGGATATGGCTGTGGCAATGAATCCGATTGTTAAGGAGATTCTGGAGCCGTAGACAATACGGGAGAAGATATCCCTGCCAAGCGTGTCCGCTCCCATGAGAAAAACAGGATACCAGTCGTCATCAGAGCTGCCATTACCGGTTGTGAACAAACTGCGTTCTATCGGAATAATGCCCCAGAGCTTCGAGGGCTCTCCCCTGCCAAAAAACTCCACAGGCGTATAGCGATCCTGGATGCCAACGTATCTCCAGTTGACGGTGTTGATTACCCGGTGTTCCTGTGCAAAAAATTTCCCCTGACTAAAACGTACATTGGGAGGATGGGATGTGTGTTCCGGGAAGGCTCTGTTCGGGCCGTAAGGCGCAATGAACTCGGCGAAGATCATCATCAGGTAGAGAAGGACAAGGATAATGACGCTTGCCATGCCCAGCGGCCGCTTCCTGAGGTAGACAAGGAAACGCTTCACCTGCCCTCCTTTCCGTAGCGGATACGGGGGTCAACGAGGGCAAGGCAGATATCGCTAATCAGCATACCAAGGAGGACAAGAAAGGAAATGAACATGATGTTTGCAAGAACCAGATTCACATCCTGCTGCATCACCGCCTCGTACATGAGCCGCCCTATGCCGGGATAGGCGAAGATGATTTCAAGAATCAGGGAGCCGGAAAAAAGCCCCGCAAGCATGTTTGCGCTGTTTGTGATGTAGGGGTTAAGGGTGTTTCTGAAAGCGTGCGCCATGTATATGCGCCATTCGGCTATACCCCGTGAGCGAAGGCTTGTGATATAGGGCTGGCCAAGCTGATCGAGCATGGTGGCACGTATCATGCGCAATGTCCCGCCTATGCCACCCAGAAAAGCCGCCAGGAGGGGCAGGAAGATATGGTGTGCGTAGGAAAATATAAACTGCGCTGGAGCGTCATGGATGGGAAAGGGAGGATAGGCAGTTACGGGGAAAAGCCCCGTGATGGAAGCAAACATCTGAAGCAGTATGAGCATCAGTATCCCGGGAAAAGCGTGAAGCGCAAGGGCAAAAAACGTAACCGCCACGTCCAGCCGGGAACCGGCCTTGGAAGAAAAATACACCCCCAGCAGAAATGAAAAAACCGTGATCAGTACAAGTGATATAAGGTTCAGGATAACCGAGTTAAGGAGGCGGGAGCCAATCAGAAAGGACACGGGGGCTCTGGAAATAAGGCTGAGCCCAAGATTCCTGTCGACAATCACCTGCCTGAGCCAGCGAAAATACTGAACATAAAATGGCTGATCCAGCCCCAGTTCCCTGCGTGTAGCTTCCGCCCACTCATTGGTCAGTTCAAGCTGAGCCGCCACTGCCCTGCCCTCGCCTGAACTCATGATTTGGCGGATCATCACCTGGCTTACAATATCGCCGGGAGCCAGCGCCATGAGGCCGAAAACCGCAAAGCCCAGAAGAAACAGCATTATCAACATAACCAGAAACCGCCCTGTAATATACGAAGCCAGCGGCGCTTTCTTTCTAAACAGATAAATGGGACGGGTTATTAGCGCGATCATGTTTTTCATTTTTTCCATGTTGCCTACAGTTATTTTATCAGGGGATGGGGATTAAGTTAAGATCAATCCCTATCTCATCCCCCCTAAAATATCGCGGTCAAGAAAGATCTGGGCAGCGCTGACTATTTCCCCGGTTTCAACATTGATGACACGGCCAAAAACAATTACCTGGCTGCTCATCGGGACTATCTGTCCTGTGATGATATAGCCCGCACCGAGGAGGCGGCCAAGGCGGATGGCGGCATCGGCGTCTAACAGGCTTTCGTTCTGTATTCTCTGTTCAGTGCGAATTAGATCCAGTCGTTCCCGTTCAACAAGGCGCAGTCGCGGGCTTCCTGCAAGAGTTGCAATGGCGCTTTGGTTAAGATATGTTACCAGAGGAGGCTCGCTGCCGTCTCTTAGTGCGAAGGAAGCCAGAGCTGCCACTGAAGCGGAGCCTTCGGGAAATGAAAGGCTGATCTCCCTGAAAAGCGAGGCTACCCTGCTCTGCAGGATTTCCATGTCCGGAGACAGAGGTATTTGGATTAGAGGAAGAGAGGCAGAAAAATCCAGCGATCCTCCGGCAGCGGCAATATGGCGGCGGAAGAGTTCCTCATAGCGTTTGAGGATTTCAAGCTCATCTGTGAAGGCATCACTGTCATCCAGCCTCAGACGGGCGTTTTCTAGCTCATCCCGTATGGCAAAGGTTCTGTTGAGGCTTGCGTCCAGGCGGAAAAGGTTGCTTTCGATATTTCGTCCCTCGTAGTAAAGGTAGCCGATTTCCCTGAGGGCCTCGGCAAAGTGCAGCATGGTTCCCGAATAGAGGAGCTTCCCCGAAGAAATACCGTCTACCGGCGTATCTGATAGGCTGATGTACAATCTCTCCTCAATCGCAGGAAGCGGCCTTCCCAAGATATCCCTGGCATTGACGCGGAGGCTGGCAAGGAGTCTTTCGCCGCTCCCTATCTGCCGGGGAAGGCGGTATCTAACCAGAATGGTTTCGTAGTCTCCAACGTGGAGACCGTTCAGGCGGTAACTGGCTCTGTTAGCCGCAACCCTGTTTTGGTAGCCCCAGGTCTCAAGGATCTCGACGCTATCCATAAAAACCAGCTCCATTTCAAGATCCCTTGCCGCAAGCGCTATTGTCCTTTCAAGCTCGGTGTCAAAAGTTCTAATCATTTCTTCACGGTTACTGAGGAAGCGGGAACTGCCGCCGCCCTCCTCCGCCAGGGTCATCATAAGTTCCAAATCAAACCCAACCCCGACGCCGAAGGTGGAAGTTGTTATACCCATCTCACGGAAGGATTCAGCCATCTGGTAAACAAGGGCCTTTTCCCTTTGCAGAGCAGTTTCTAGTTTATATTCAAAGCTGATCACCTCTACCTGACTCCCCGTACCGGTGCCGGAGACGGTCAATTCGTGGCGGCTGTAATTGTTTCCGTTTCTGACTTCAACCTGGAATGGATAGGGGGATCTGTCACTCTCATGAAAGGCATAGTTTCTGACAAAAACCCGGTAGATCCCCTCACTAGCCCTGCCCAGAGGCCAGGTGATGTTTTCCACGGGCTTGGTGGATTCGCCTCGGACATTCATGTCGACATCAAGGAAGCCTCCAGTACTGTCCCGGCGATTACCATAATAAACATGCTCGCCCAATGGGGTTATCACATGGAGATCAAGATCGTTCCTGTTGTCCCAAATAAGAGAAACCCGTATATCGCCGGACTGAACAGCTGATTCCCTGGCAAGGCGCTGAGAAAACTCTGTCCCGTCCGAAAGAAAAAGCAGGCGGTTCACAGAGCCTTCCCGGAAGTTTGCAAGGAGCTGTTCATACCCTGCCATAAGACCCGCCTCGAGATTTGCACTCCCCTGCGGAGAAATGCCCCTGACTGCATCAAGGAACTGCCGCCTCTTTTCAGGGCTGTCCATGCGGGTAGGTTCAAAAAGCACACGGGCAGTATCATTAAAAATGACAAGGGTCAGGTAATCAACATCCCTGACCTTCCCCATGAAGATCTCCACAGCTTCTTTTACCCAAGAGATTTTGTCCTGTTCGTTCATGGAAAAGGAAGCATCGATCACAAAGGCAAGGTTCATGGGAGGGAGGTCTTCAAAGGGAATGCTCTGCCCCTGAATGCCTATGTGCAAAAGCCCTTCCTGTCCCCCCGTATTCATCTGCATGGTGCTGTTATATAAATAAACCCCCATCTCCGAAACCGGTCTGGGATAATTGTAGTTTATCGATGCTATATAGGAATCAATAATTACTTCTTCGGGAGGAATGACAATCCCCTGCTCAGCCAGATACTGCCCCCGCGTGGCCGACGCCGCCGCTTCTCTGGATGCCGCACACGAAGCGTTAGCCGCAATACACAAGGTTAGTATCACTGTAATAACCCTACTCAAATTCAAATTGCT
>Ga0099364_10010227_pt1 | contig 12915 bp, 7 predicted proteins | sample TergutTh196P3_FD_73070 | JGI IMG/M metagenome (GOLD analysis project Ga0099364, IMG submission 73070) | Microcerotermes parvus P3 segment gut microbial communities from Pointe-Noire, Republic of the Congo - Th196 P3 | ecosystem: Host-associated > Arthropoda: Insects > Digestive system > Gut ...
AAAATCTGATGGATTATAGCTGGGGGACGGAATTAGTAAAACTTCAATGGGACGCAATACACTCGCCGGCGTTGATAAGAGGGTTTGATAGCGATGAGGATGCGATGATGGTGCTTGAAAATGTTGGAATTGAATACGCTATTTTGGTTTCAGATACAGAACTTAACAGGAATGATTTAAGAAACAAGACAATTGAAGACCTGCAAAAAACGCATAGTGTATATCTCATTGATTGCGACGAACAGGTTAATCAGTTGATAAATAATGAAATTAATAGCTACATACCCCCAGTAGTTTATTATTTTGGCGACAAACCTAACTTATACCTGCACTCTGTTTCCGTGAATAGAAGCGGTATAATGTCATTGAAAAATGACAAAGTTGAAGGCGACACCGTTACATTCAATACCAGAGCTGGAGACTTGAAATATGTGATACGTGTAAGCCAAAACAATCCGCGACTTGAATATAATTCAGCCATTGGCGATATTAAAACAGTTGCGAGTTTTGTCGACAATAGTGTAACAGTGTACGGTATAAATCAGTTTGAATACAAACTGTCTCAAGCAGGCGCTGATTTGTCGCAATTTATCAAATCTACTGAATGGAATACTACTTATACTTCTACAATCGATTTTTACGATTGGATATCAATAACAGATATCGATCCGGCAATACCAGAAAACAAAATCACAATCACGCCTCTATTTGGCGACCCTGTTGTCTACACTGTAAATTATAGACCAGCGCCGGCTTTGACTGTACAAAGAGTAGATGTTTCCGATGGCTCTGTAGGATTGGATAATTGGCAACTGTATGCAGACCAGTATAGTGACGCACCTGTTGCAAGCTTTTATACTGAAAAATACACAGTCGACAACAAAGAATATTACATTCCAACTGTTGTGGTAACACCCAATAGTCCTGCTATCATTAATTTAAATATGATGATTGCAGATGGAACATCATATAGCGGTGGAATATGTCATTACAAAATTGAACATAATGACGTTAGGATTGTATCGCTTGTTCCGAGCGGAACGTTTTCATTGCGAATTAACAAGTCCGGAGACGCTGATGAATACATTTATATATATGACATGCGCGATGAACTGAAAGGAAAAATTAAGGTTATTTCGAAAACCGTAGATAGAACGTTTAAGTACAGGATAGTTACATTAGAGTATGGAAATCATAGACCACATAACATTGAACTTGGGCACTTGGAAAAAGCATACGCGCAGTTGGGTATTGGATGGGAAAAAGAAGACGAACAAACAGATACAACAATAATCATTACAGATAGAAAAATATCAGATGCAGTTCAATCATTAAGACCATATATTGCTGGATTTACAATAACAGTAGAACAAGTAAGAAGTTATCTATCAGGCGCTCAAGTAAGTATAAGCGAAAGGGAAAATTACCGAAAAGTATTAACAGAACTTTATATTAAGGAAAATTTAACAAAGGGAAATTTTCATGATATTGTTTTTACTCCTCATAACATAGGAGTAAATGGTTTTTCTGTATTGGGAGGTAATAACGTATGTTTTATTAGTCCTTCAGCTAATACGCTTACTGTGGCTCATGAGTTAGGTCATCTTTTGGGTTTATCTCACATCGGAAAGGAAATAGGGAAATGTGAAGATGTTGAAAACGAAACAGAATGTGAGCGTGGAGTTAGGACAAATAACATTATGGGATATGATATGGAAAATCGTAATTCATTTTGGCAATGGCAATTAATAATAAATAATAAATAATAAATAATGAAAATGAAAAGAATATTTCTAATTTCAAGTCTCTTATTGTTGCCCCGCATATTCAACGCTCAAGAGGAACCTTTTGTTTATGAAATATCCGGATTAACCACAGCTCAAGCCCTTATCGGTTTTTCCGACAGTCTGCGTATTTCATATCCGTATCATAGAATAGAAAGAATACTATTTGACAGTACGGTAAATCAGGTTATATATCGTGTTTATCCGAACAGGATATCTGTAATAATTCCTTATGTAAGGGACGAGATTACAGTAAATAGTATATTTGGAGTAATTGATAGCATTGCTCGAACAGACATTTATACTAACAAAGTTATTGTAAGGAGTATTTCCGGTTGGATGGCTAATTTGGGAAATATAGATTACGATTGGTTAAAAGAAATTGCTATAAGAGCATCACTGCTGGACTTGGAATATTCTGCACGATTTGTTTCAAGTCCGGCAGTTAGAAATTTACCCAAAGATCTTTATACGCCTGAAATTTTAAACAAAATCAGAAAAATATTCGGTTCACCATTTCTTACGCGAGAAGAAGCAGAAATTATTGCTCAAAACCGTAAGCCGCTTGTTATGCCTGATACAACTGGGTATTTTGAGTTGAAAGAAAAGGCATTAGCAAGAACGTTAAATGAAGATGAAGACAGACGATACTGGTTTTTAAGAAATGAAATGGCAAGAGCCAATAATAGAGGACAGACTATTGAACAGTACAATGACAGCCTTGAAAGAGTTTTGCATGAATTCGAAGTTAACCGATTTTACGGAAAATTGTGGGATGGTTACTCCAATATTATATCTGATGCGGGGATAAGACGTATATATTCGTTGGCGCATCTTATTGATAGTTTTGCAACGTCTGAAATGAGACAAATAATGCGTCTTACCAACGTCGATGATATCCTTGCACGATTGAAATACAAGGATTATCAGCAACAACTTGAGAAAAAATATATGAACGAAATTGACAGTTGCATAATGTATTTGAATAATAATCCAGACCTACATCCTGAAAATGTTCTTCAAATTTATCTAGATATGGTGAAAATTTGGGACAGACTTGTTTATATAGACACCGAAAATATTTACAGTAAAATGGCTCGAATGCTTATGATTACTAACAAAATGCTGCCAGAGCAACATTGGCGCAGCGATAACGTAATTGTTTACAGTGTTGGCGCGTATTTTCTTGCATGGAAATTGTCTCGTGAAATAGTAAATTTACCAATACCTGATGGTATGCCATTGTGGGAATGGGATGAAAATGATATTCCGACAAAAGTATACCAATGGATGATGGAAAACATGGATAATATTATATTGCGTTCGTATAGTTATGATGATTAGACAAAATAAAAGAATTTACACACAATGAGTACAAGACATCAAATACCAAAACCGTCAAACCGAACTTTTATCCTTCGGTTTATTCTCTTTGGATTCCTTTCCCTGACCACTCTTCATGTATTTTGTCAAGTAGCCGAGCCAACTCAATTAGAGCAGTACATATCAAACCTGCTTGCAAAAATTGAAAGCGATGATAGAATTGTAGGCGAGTTAACGCTCGAAAGCTTACAAAATCTGCCAATAGGTGTCAAAAAGACCATCGGCAACAATCGCATTGTCATTGGCATCGACAGCGTATCACCTTGAGCGATCAGGTCGACATGATCCTTCCGGGCAACGACCGCAACTACGTAGAGTGGGATTGCGAAGGTTTTCGATCTGTTAATCTCAATGGCATTCTTGAGTTTTCGTCAGACATATTTATGCCGTCTGCAAGGTTGGCTCCCGGAGAGACCCGCGTTCAGAGCGAATTTGAGATAAACGCTTCCGATTTGAGCAATATAATGCTTTCGGCAAGCATCACGCCCTTTGAGATTAGAGGGCTTGGAATACAGCTTTACCGGCGTGTTCATCGCGAATGGTAAGGATAGACAGTATTCGCTTTGAGAGCCTGCATCTTACAGCCGCCGCGCCCTACATACACGGCGGCAGGTTCGCTTCGGCGGCTAACGTGGATTTCAGCCTGGGCGGTGATTACCCAAAAAATTTACAGAATTACAGAATTTTTTCATAATTGACATATTCAATGGCAAATATGTTAATTTTGAGAATTTTGAAATTATGTTGAGTTATGATTAATTATAAACTGAATTAAAAGCAAATATCAAAAAAAAATCAAAAAAATTGCAAATCTAAAAAAAATGTCATACATTTGCCCTGAATTAAAAATTAAACAATGACGATTCAAAAACATATCATCTTCTCACGCAATGCGGCAATTTTTCGCCCATCATTTATGCTTTTGTTCCTCATTCTTAATTCTTCATTCTTAACTCTTCATTCACAAGTAATTTATCCCGTAAACGTCGCCCCCCTGCTTAATCCGCCATATTCTGTTTTTCTTGCCGACCATGCCGCGCCCGGAAACGAGCAGCTTCGCGTGACAGTTATTTTGCGCGATATGACCATGCCGTCATACAATATTTTCCTGAAAATGAGCATAGAGTTGAACGGACGCGAGATTATCCGCTCGATGCCCGGCTGGCGTCCTTCACCAATAACAGTTTCACCGGGCGTTCCGACGGTTGTTTCCGGCAGCGCGATGTATCAGTACCTTATTGCCCCTAACATGGATTTCGTTGGCTATAGCCGCGATAGCTATGTACGCACGAAGTCGTTGCCCGAAGGACACTATCGCATAACCTTCACCGCCTATGACTACAACCGCCCAGATGTGGCGGTTAGCCAGCCCGGCTCTATATTTATGTATTTGGCAAAAGCCGAGCCTCCCATGCTTGTCATGCCGCCCAACCAGTACGTGCAGCCTTTTTCGCCCACGCAGAGTATACTTTTCAACTGGTTTCCGCGCAATATCAGCTCGCCAAACTCCGCCAACAGCACCGAATATGAGCTGGAAATATACGAAATTCGCCCGGCGCACTTCAACCCTTACGAAATAGTGAGAACCACCAATCCGATATTTCGCAGGCGGTTCACTTCGCCGCAATACATGTATACTATTCACGACCCAATCCTTGTGCCCGGCATGAGCTATGCCTGGCGCGTGAGGGCTATTGACACGCAGGGGCGCGACGCAATACGCAACAACGGTTACAGCGAAGTTTTCAGCTTCACCTTCAGCGAGTCTCAATTTCCGGGCATGGAACAGGACGGCGTTCCCGGCACACCTTATACTATGCCTTCCATTGCCGAAAATTTTAAGATCGAGCCGCAAACTCCGCGACGCGCAAGAGCCACATGGACGCCAAGCGCTGCAACAGACGGCTACCGGCTCACGTACAAGCGTGTCTCCGGCGCTTCAGAAAGCGCATGGCGAGACTTGGAAACCGCCAAAAGCACTCTCGACATACACGAGCTTGTGCCCGGCGCCACATACGAAGCGCGACTGCAAAGCAAATCGGGCGCATTCTGGGGTGGATACACTGACCTTGTGACTTTTACAATGCCTGAACTTACGGTAATAGAGTGCGGCGGCGAATACTTTCACGACCCGGCGCTACTGCACCGTGAACCGTTGGAAGAATTGATAGTTGGCGCTGAAATAAATGCAGGCGGTTTTCCGGTAACTGTACTGCAAGCCACCGGCTCAAACGGACGTTTTTCAGGGCGCGGATACGGACAAGCGTCACTGTTTGGTAAAGGAAGAATGAGGGTAACATTTAACGACATCTTTGTAAACAGTGATTATTACTTGGTTGAGGGCAGAATACCAATAGTGACCAATCGAAACAAAAACTCGATTTTGGACGCCGACGAACTTACCGAAGGAGGCAGAGGCACAGGCAGGGTGGTTAACGGAACGGAATATTCAGATATTGAAGTTAATTTTGTTATATCAAACGCAGAAAACATATCAATTGAAAATGGACAGTTAAAAATTGTATCTGATAACGGCGACGTTATATACCTCGATTTGCCTGACGAAACAATTGAAAATGGAGAATTGAAAGTTGAAAATGTAACGGTGAAGGATTCTGAAGGAAATCTTTACAGCGTTAATACTGCTACCGGTCAGGCGACGCATATTGGAAAATCTTCCGACAGCGGCGCCAATACAATAAAATTCGACAACAAAAAAATTGCAAACGACCGCGCAACTGCAATTTTCGAGAATACTGAAAAAAGTCAGTACGCTTTTGATGTATTTAATCCCGTATATTCCGAAAGTCTGCTGTTTTCTGAAAAATATGAAGAATTGCGCACACAGACAAGTGAAGCCTACGCTGTCCCTTTCAAGCTGATACCTGTCGGCGCAACTGACGCGGTGAGGGTCACTGTAACCAAAGCGACAATTGAGCCGGGGATACTTGAAACGATAATGGCTATTGATTTTGATAAAATAATTTTTCGCACTGCAAAAGGCGCTGAAATAAATGCGACTGTTATTGAACGAAATAATGATAAAATTGTTTACGAACTAACTTTGCCTTCCGGTCAGGACAATGACGGATATGAGCTTTACGCTTTGCATCCGTTTATGTCCAACTCAAAAGGCTATACTCACGAAATGCTTGGCAAGCTTACTGTGGTAAGCTACAGCGTAAAAACGCCGAAAGTATCGCTTGTGTTCGTCAACGGCAACACCATCGACAGAAACGCAATGAAGGAGTATTTGGACATGGTATATTTGCCTGTGGGCGTTAACTGGCAGATTAGCGAAACCGAATTTGAATACTACATCCCCAGAGACAGTCTTGACGTGCTTGGCAGTGGCTGGTTTAGCCGCTACACGCCTGCCATGAGACAAATGAACGCAACCTTCATGCAGCGCAGCGACTATGATCCCGAAACGCAGTATATATTTATTCTTCAACGCGCCTCGCAGGACGACATCAGCGGCGACATGCCCCGCGGCGGACAGTTTGGATACATATTTACCGGCGCAGTGACTGACTACCTGCGACGTCATCCCGCCTCAATAAACATAATGATAGGGCGCACAATAGCCCACGAATTAGGACACGGCATCTTCCGCTTGAGACACACTTTTGACGACGCATACCGCATAACGGAAACCAGCACCGAAAATCTGATGGATTATAGCTGGGGGACGGATTTAGTAAAACTTCAATGGGATGCAATACACTCGCCGGCGTTGATAAGAGGATTTGATAGTGATGAGGATGCGATGATGGTGATTGAATCGGAAATTCCAAAAATTTTGTTCTCAAAAGCCGATGAAGCCTATAATCATTATGGTTATGACGATATGAACCCTAATCCGGATATCTGGAGTGAAGCGGCTGCGGGACATTACATTAATGTAAGAGAAAACAGTGAAACACACATTAGGTTAAGTCTTGAAGGAAACAATGTCAACTTGGACAATCTGAAATTCAGCGCAGATACAGAAAATGTTATAGAAATAGGAAATCCGGATAAAATTTCAGGAAACAGTTTTAATTTGAAGATAACCTCACGTTTTTCTTCTCTTAATCCTGTGAAAGTAACTGCAACTTATGAAATTGATACCATATCGCATGAGCTTGGCTATTTTCATGTTTATGTTTTCAGAGAAGTGACGTTAAGTTCGGATATATATCATTTTGGCGCAACACGGTTAGATATTGCCCAAATTGTAGGAGAAGCAAATAATCTGCTCAAAACAGGTGTAGTAAGGTTAAGAATACTGGATTACAATTTTTTTCCACAATCAGATTATGATACAAACGGCAATGGAAAGTTAGATATTTATCAGAACGTACGACCTAATGACCCGTTAAATAACGAATACCTATCACTTATTAACAGAATACACGAAGAAGCAATTATTGTTTTAGACGGCGGAATTAACATGTCGTTCAGAATAAGTGAAACTATAAAAAAAGGAGATAAAACAATAAAGGTTCCCGGAACAAATGGATTTCGCCTAAATATGGATTACAGACTTGATAATCCGGAAACAGGAAAACGTGAATATTTTTTCGTAACCGAAATAGACGCAATAAACAACATAATAAAAATAAGGATGGCAGATCAAAATGGAAGACCGGTGCCGGAAGCAAATGATAATGGGTTTGAGTATGAACACATTGTTAGAAATCAATTTGACGACCCATACATTTTTGATATGGAAATAAGAGGTTTGTCGTCATCACCGGTAATTGTTTCAAGCAACCTGCATGTCACAATTCCTCATGAAATTTTGCATAAAGACCCGCATTATCTACATGACGTAGGAAATCACGAAAGCAATATAATGAACTGCTCTGGCGAGACGAACTTTATACCGCTAAAGCCCTTAAGATTATTTGAAATTCCAACTGTGAACACGGGCTGTAGATTGCCAACAGGAAATAGAGAAAGTCAATGGTTAAATATTAAAAGATAATAAAGTATGGTAAAAAAAATTATTTTAACAGTTAGTATAAGTTTGTTTGCATCTGCAAATGTTGATGCTCAAACTTTTCATATTCCCGATGATGTTGTGAAAGCAACAAGGGCTATCTATGTTGAGGATAGTATAAGGTTTATGTCACATTTAAACAGTCTTTTGTCAAGTGAAAATCAAAGAACAATAGAAGATTATTGCATTTCACTTGATGTTTTGCGATATGTTAAATTAATAAAAATACACTCAAATGAAATCATTCAAAAATTAAGTAGTGTTGATAGAAAAAATTCTCATCATTACAATTTGCTTTCTTTGTGCAATCCATCCGATAGCATAAGAGATGAGATTTTTGAAAGCAGCTGTATTTTGTGCAAGGCTCGCTTGGGAGATTCAACGGCAATAGCCTACTATATCAATGAATATGTTGCGTACAGAGACCAAGAGAATGCAAGTTTCAGTAACGATGGAATAATGCATTATATCAGAGTTTTATTGTCACTTAATTCAAAAACGGCTTTGGATACAATTATTAATGATATGCAGTCATCAAGAATTATAAAACTATGTGAAAAAATCCCTATACCTGGGTCTCAAGATTGTTTTTGGAAAAACTATACCTATCTTTATAGCATTATTGAAGTTTTGATGACAAAGCATCTTGACGAGCCTTTATTAAACCGTCGTTTTCTCCAACCGCTTGTTAAATTAGCATATCAGAAAGATAATTTGCCTTCAGAATTGCCTGGGTTTTTTGAGGCGTTAGAGGATTTTATTTTTAAAGAATATGGATACAGCATAAAAATCAATGTGCCTTTTGTGCTTGCAGCAGAACCGGATTAAATTATACTTAATTGTTATATGAGAAAATTTTTTAAAAATAAGAGTATTAACCGACCGTACGATTTTAAAACAAAACTGAAATCATGCAGGAAAGTCAGGGTATTCTGCGATTATAAACAATATATAACTGACCGAGGCGAAGTATATTTACCCGTAGGCGTCAACTGGCAGATTAGCGAAACCGAATTTGAATACTACATCCCCAGAGACAGTCTTGACGTGCTTGGCAGCGGCTGGTTTAGCCGCTACACACCCGCCATGAGGCAAATGAACGCAACCTTCATGCAGCGCAGCGACTATGATCCCGAAACACAGTATATATTTATTCTTCAACGCGCCTCGCAAGACGACATCAGCGGCGACATGCCCCGCGGCGGACAGTTTGGATACATATTTACCGGCGCAGTGACTGACTACCTGCGACGCCATCCAGCCTCAATAAACATAATGATTGGACGCACAATAGCCCACGAGTTAGGACACGGTATATTCCGCTTGAGGCATACTTTTGACGACGCATACCGCATAACGGAAACCAGCACCGAAAACCTGATGGATTATAGCTGGGGGACGGATTTAGTAAAACTTCAATGGGATGCGATACACTCTCCGGCGTTGATAAGAGGGTTTGATAGTGATGAGGACGCGATGATGGTGCTTGGAAGATTTGGTTTTACTTGGCTTGGCAATCTATTGTGGGGATTTGCACCTGATGATCAAGAAAGTGAAATTGAAAGAACAATACAACCACTTTTAAATCATGTTCATAACGATTATTCGGATTACTTTGAAAGGTCAACAACAGACAATATAAATATAACATTAGGAGATTTTAGAGCATGGAGTGTAAGGCAGGCATCACATAGCGGCAGAATAGGCAGGTCGATTTATTCGAAATTCAATGAAAACAGAGATGATACATTTAATTTATATGAAAATGGCATTTATTTGGAAAATTACGAGTTGGAAGGAAAATCATATCAGGTCGCAATTTATTCAACAAAATCAACCGTTGACTTGAAAAACGACAAAATACGATTGAAAGGCTACAGAGACCTTGCAGACAATAAACATGTAAAAGCCGGTTACACAAGAAATTATGGAGTAATTGTATTCTACGGCGATGACGGAAAATTCGAGATGATGTTGCAAATTGCAGGACAAGACACTCCTGAAAAGATTACAAAACAGTGGCTGAATTATCTCTCTATCGTGGTTGCTTCCGAAGAACAGGAAGAATATGATGGAGATATATTAGATAGAATTAGAGGCGTGATAAGCAGACTATTTTCATCAATAGAGTTGCCCGAAATCTGGGGAGAAGATACAAGTCAAGCAGGACAAAATGAATTTGTTTGTTATAAATGTGGCAAAGATCTTACAATTACGCATCAAGATTTGATGGATATTTTTCCTAATAGTACTCTCATACGAAATAACCCCACATCAAGCACTCATTTTCAAACAGCATTTGAAAAGGCACAGCTAAATAGTTGTTATCGGATAGCACATCTTTTTTCGCAAGTAAGTCATGAATCAAATAGTATGAGAGCAACGGTAGAAAACTTGGATTATTCGTTAAGAAGATTATTAGAAACTTTCAATACGACCAGTTCTGCCCGATTGTTTTTCAATCAGTCATTCTGGGATGATAAAGAATACTTGGAATATGCTGTTAGTGATTTATATGAAATGGTAGATACCACGAAGTCTGAAAAGGGAGATTATGATGCGTCAGCATATATGATGTTCAGATATAGCAACAGCGACACTGATACCATCCGTATACCTGTTTCCTTTACGCTCAACAGAGGCAATGGATTGTATAAAAGTGTTTCTTTAACAGATCCGCAAAAGCAAGAAAATAGAGAACGCTGGGTAAATCAGGTATATGGGCGAAGCGCTCTTGGCAATGACGGTCCTGAAACAGGTGACGGCTACAGGTATAGAGGACGTGGCGCCATTCAATTAACAGGGAAAGATAATTACAGGCGGGTTGGGGAAATATGCAACAGGCTATTTGGAACCTCTTACGATTGGGTCAATAATCCTGATATGATATCAACCGACCTTCAGGCAAATATTTACGCTGCCATTGGATATATCTTGATGGCTTTCCCTGATTATTCACTGTTGGACGGAACAGATGTTTCTGCCGTAACCAGAAGAATAAACACAGCGCTTCATGGACTTTCGCAACGGCAAGCAAAATTTGATACGCTTATTCAAACTAAATATAAATGTAATTAAAAATAAATACGATGAAAAAGATTATTATTTTAACTTTATTAGCTGGTAGCACAATGATTTCTTGTGGACAAGAAAGACAATGTAATCGGATGACTTATGTTACATCTTTTGCCAACCGCCTGCCCTCAGATATTTGTTTGCCAGAAGGGTATTTTTTAGCAGATATTTTGTCAGATACCGTAGATATTGATGGCGATGGTAGAATTGATTTTGCGGCAAGACTGCAAAAAATTGATGCGCAAGATGGAGACACCACTTTAGTGGTATTGTATAAGCAGAATGAAAAAGGGAATTATGAAGAATGGACTACTTTCAATAATTTATTTCCGATTTTTTTGAAAGACTATAGTTATGATTATTATAGAGATCATAAGGACAGATCTTTCTTTATGGAATTGAGACACCGATATGTATATGCTAACTCATCAGAAGTGTTTTTTGAACAAAAAACTATTGTAATAAAATTTAACACTGGAGGGGGAGGAGGGCTTCTTTTGCATTTTACTTTTGACAATGCTATAGACACTTGGAAACTAACAAAACAAATGGAATGGTTTGGTACTTGGGGCAAAATAGAACGAATCCCTGATTGGGGAATCGTTATCCCAAAAAATCAATACAGTATAAAAGATTTTAATATGTTGGATTATTTGGATGAAGTGCTATATGAAGACTAACATTAAAAGATGATAGGAAATTTTAATTAAAAATAAATACGATGAAAAAGATTATTTTTTTAACTTTATTAGCCTGTAGTACTGTGATTTCTTGTGCGCAGGAAAAAAAATGTAACAGAGCTGCACATATTGCTTTTGCCAACCGCCTGCCTCCGGACATTTGTTTGCCTGAAGGGTATATTTTACGGGATATTTTGGCAGATACCGTAGATATTGATGGCGACGGCAGAATTGACTTTGCTGCAAGGCTGCAAAAAATTGATGCGCAAGATGGAGATACTACATTGGTAGTATTGTATAAACAGAATGAAAAAGGGAATTATGAAGAATGGTTTACATTCAACAATTTATTTCCGATATATTTAAAGGATTATGATTATGATTATTATAGAGATCATATGGATAGATCCTATTTTATGGACTTAAGGCGAAGATATGTAGCGCCTCTATTTTCAGAGGTGTTTTTTGAAAAAGACACTATTGTTGTAAAATTCAACACAAGCGCCGGCAGTGGATTGTTGTTATACTTCAGTTTAAACGAAAAAAAGAACGATTGGCACTTGGTAAAACAATCAATATGGGATGGTGATGTAAGAAGAAATAATATTGAAAATATTCCTGATTGGGGAATCGTTATACCATTAAACCAATACAGCATAAGAGAATTTAATATGTTGAATTATTTGGATGAGGTACTATATGAAGACTAAAAATAAAAGATGATAGGAAAAAAATAAAAAATATATATACACCATGCTAAATATCAATCAAATACCAAAACCGTCAAACCGAACTTTTATCCTTCGGTTTATTCTCTTTAGTTCCCTTTCCCTGATTACCTTTCATACACTTTGTCAGGAAGCCGAGCCCACTCAATTAGAGCAATACATTTCGTCACTGCTTGCAGACATCGAGCAAAACAACTGGTTTATCGACGAACTGACCTTCGAGAGTTTAGACAACCTGCCTGTGGGCATCAAAAAAACCATAGGTAACAATCGTATTA
>Ga0099364_10010228_pt1 | contig 12914 bp, 11 predicted proteins | sample TergutTh196P3_FD_73070 | JGI IMG/M metagenome (GOLD analysis project Ga0099364, IMG submission 73070) | Microcerotermes parvus P3 segment gut microbial communities from Pointe-Noire, Republic of the Congo - Th196 P3 | ecosystem: Host-associated > Arthropoda: Insects > Digestive system > Gut ...
AAGATGATGTTCTTTCCAGCGTAGCGGGAGACGATGATCTGGAGGATGGGTCGGATGGCGACAGCGCACAGGCCGGGGCAGAGGATGATCCGCTGGATGATGGCGAAGAAAACGCCTCCCTTTACAGTGACTCTGAGGACGAAGGCGAAGATGATGTTCTTTCCAGCGTAGCGGGAGACGATGGCGAAGGCGAATTCTCTGACGACATCATCAGCTTTACGGGGCTGAATCTGGATGAACTGGATTCGACGAACAACGGGGAAACCGTCCAGACTGCCGGGGAAATACCGGACGGACTCATGGAGGAGCTATCTTCCGGCTTTGCCGAAGAAGATTATCTGCCGGACGATGGCGAATGGGTAGACGTGACGCTTGCCGGTGTTCAGTTGCCGGAGGAGGCGCATTACGTACTCTAAGCGAAACGCAAAAAAGCTGTAACCGACCGATTGCCCCAAGGTTACTCAACCGAGGGGCAATCGGTCAGGGCAGTTTCGAGTCAAACATATGCATTCATTCTGGATTCCTGCCTACGCGGGAATGATAAATGGGTTGGCATATTGCACCGCTATGACCGCGCTTGTCTCCGACGCTTCCGGTAACGGCGCTCTCAGGCAAGTATCGGCTCGATGCCAGGGAGACAAACGCAATTGCCCTGAAAACAAGACATTGAAGGTTGCTATTCGCTAAAAGATCGTTATAATTACGCGATTTACTTCGCTGTCGGGCAGCGCCTTCGGGCCGCGCGATTTTTTATGGATGGGCTTTGCGCCCATTTTTTATTTCTGGATTATGGATTTTAGCAGCCTGCTTGAAAAGACGTTGAATGGCCTGGGCTACGAACTGGTTGATATGGAGTTCGCCGCTCGCGGCTTGCTGCGCGTGTTGATTGACAAGCCGGGCAAGGCAGGCGGGGTGGACGTGGAAGATTGCGCGGCGGTGTCGCGCCAGTTATCCCGTTTGCTGGAAGTCGAGCAGGTGGATTACCAGCGTCTGGAAGTGTCTTCTCCGGGCTTGGATCGCCCGCTCAAAAAAGCGGCTGATTTCGAGCGGTTTACCGGGGAGATGGCGCATGTCACTCTCCGTGTCCCGTTTTCCGGGCGGCAACGCAATTACCGGGGGCGAATTTTAGGACTGGCTGACCGACAGGCGCGCCTCATGACCGAAGCGGGCGAAGTACGCATAGATTTGGAAAACATAGCGAAAGCGCGCCTGGAACCGGATTTTTCCTGATGTTCCGACGCAAAGAGGAGAACTGATAATGAATCGTGAAATGTTGCTGCTGGTAGATGCGCTGGCCCGCGAGAAAAACGTAGCGCGGGACGTGGTCTTCAGCGCGCTGGAAATGGCGTTGGCACAGGCGACGAAAAAACGCATTCATGACGAAGCCGATGTCGCGGTGACGATTGATCGTGAAACCGGCGAATACCAGTCTTTTCGTCGTTGGCAGGTTGTGGCGGATGAGGAATATGTCAACGAATTCAATCAGACGCCGCTTTCCGAGGCGCAAAAGGATGATGGCGAGGTCGAAATCGGCGACTTTCTGGAAGAAACGCTGGAACCCATAGATTTTGGCCGCATCGGCGCGCAGACCGCCAAGCAGGTCATCCTGCAAAAGATTAGGGACGCCGAACGGGAACAAATCCTGAGTGATTTTCTGGAGCGCAAGGAGCGCATAGTTTCCGGCACAATCAAGCGAATCGAGCGCGGCAACGCCATCATTGAGGCGGGCAAGATCGAGGCCATTCTTCCCCGCGACCAGATGATTCCCAAGGAAAACCTGCGTACCGGCGACCGGGTAAAAGCCTATCTTCTTCGTATTGACCGGAGCGCGCGCGGGCCGCAGATTGTGCTTTCCCGGATTACGCCGGAATTTATCATCCGCCTTTTTGAACTGGAAGTGCCGGAAATCGAAGATGGCTTGATGGAACTGAAATCATGCGCGCGCGACCCAGGCATTCGCGCCAAAATTGCGGTGAAATCGAACGACCCGCGCGTAGACCCTATCGGCACCTGTGTTGGAATGCGCGGTATGCGGGTCATGGCGGTGCGCAACGAAGTTGCCGAAGAGCAGATTGACATTGTGCTCTGGTCGGCGGAACCGGCGCAGTTTGTCATCAGCGCCCTGGCGCCGGCGGAGGTTTCTTCCATCGTGGTAGATGAGGAAAAGCACGCGATGGACGTGGTGGTCGAAGAGGCGAATCTGGCGGCTGCCATCGGCAAGGGCGGGCAAAATGTGCGCCTGGCTTCCGAGTTGACCGGCTGGACGATCAATCTGATTACCCGGGAAGAATCGGAAAAACGTCAGGAGGCGGAAACAGCCGCCACCCGCCTGCTGTTTATGGAAAAGATGGATATTGATGAAGAGGTTGCCAACCTGCTGATTGAAGAAGGCTTTTCTACCCTGGAAGAAATCGCTTATGTGCCGCTGGCGGAAATGCTGGAAATCGAAGGTCTGGACGAGGAGACGGTGAATGAGCTTCGCAGCCGCGCCCGCGATGTGCTCCTGAACGCGGATATTGCCGCCGAAGAAAGACTGGAAGAAGCGGATGAGGCGCTTCTTGCCCTTGAAGGCATGGACAAGGAACTGGTGGGCAAATTATTGAACGAGAACATCCGCACTCTGGACGATTTTGCCGAACTGGCTACTGACGAATTGATGGCTCTGGCAGGTCTGGATGAAAACCGCGCAAAAGCCTTGATTCTCAAGGCGCGTGAGCATTGGTTCGAATGAGGAGAGAGCGATGGGAACCATACAGGAATTCGCGCTCGAACAGAGTTTGCAAGTTGAAAAACTGCTGGAGCAGTTGGAGGAAGCGGGCGCCGGAAAACGGCAGGCCGGTGATGTCATTACCGATCAGGATCGCGTCAAGTTGCGTGATTATCTGCGCCGGGTGCATGGTGAGAGCAAGACCAGAATCACTCTGACCCGCAAGGAAACAAGCGAGATCAAGTCTACCGACGCGCAGGGACGCGCCCGTACCGTGCATGTGGAAGTGCGCAAGAGGCGGATCATGGTGAAACGCGATCCCGTTGAACAGGCCGCGCTTGCCGCAGCCGCCAAAGCGCCTGAACCACTGGAGATGAGCGCGCCGGAACCGGAAAAAGTGGAGCCTTTGCTTCCTGCGGCGGCTGAAGAACCAGGCGTTGCAACGGTAGAGATACAGGTGACGGCGCCGCAACAGGAGGCGGAGGTTTTGCCGTCTGCCGCCGCCGCGCCATTGGCGGCAGAGCCGGAAAAAGCGAAGGAAAGCCAGGCGGACGCCATAGAGAAAAAGGCGAAGGAAGCGGGAGTGGATGCTCCTGTCGCGGCAGAGAAAAAAAGCGGCGCGAAAACTGGCGCAAAGGATACAAAGGGCGCGAAGGACACGAAGGACGCAAGGGGCGGTAAAGACAACAGAAAGGGCGCGGAAAAAGGCGCGGCGCGAAAGCCCAAGACCCTTGTCAAACACGCCTTCCTGGATGAAGCCGAGTTGAAGGCGCGCGCGGATGAAGAACGTCGGCATCGTGAGCTTTTTACGCGCCAGGAAAAGGAATTCCGGGAAAAGCAGGCGCGGCAGGAAGAGTTGGCGCGGTTAAGGAAAGAAGCGGAAGAGAAAAAGGCCGCTGCCGAAAAAGCCTCGGAATCGGCGCGACAGGCGGCTGCCGAAGGCAGCGCCTCCGGCCCGGAAGCAGCGCCGCAGCCGGCCAAGAAGACCCTGCATAAAAAACAGGACGGCGCTAAAAAAGGCCGCGCCAAGGAGGGCGGCAAGGAAGGTGGGCGCGACTGGGGCGAGGGACGCCGGAAGGGCGGCGGCGCTAAAGGCAAGGGCGAGAGCGGAGGAACTGGCGGCAGCAATTGGCGGGAAAGCGCCAGGCACGGCAGGAAGGGGCGGATGGAAACAAACGAGGGCAGCTTCAAAGCGCCTACCGAACCTATCGTGCGGGAAGTGCATGTGCCGGAAACCATTTCTGTAGCCGATCTTGCGCACAAGATGGCGGTCAAGGCGGGCGAAGTCATCAAGGTTTTGATGAAGATGGGGAGCATGGTTACTATCAACCAGATTCTCGATCAGGATACGGCGATGATTCTCGTTGAGGAAATGGGGCATACCGCTGTTGCGGCGCGTCTGGATGAACCGGACACTTTTCTGGGCGAAACGGCGCGCCACGTTGACGCGCCGCTTGAGCCGCGCGCTCCGGTTGTAACCGTGATGGGACACGTAGATCACGGCAAAACCTCGTTGCTGGACGCCGTTCGACTTTCCAAGGTGGCTTTTGGCGAAGCGGGCGGGATTACTCAGCACATCGGCGCTTACCATGTGAAAACCGAGCGCGGCATAATTACCTTTCTGGATACGCCCGGACATGAAGCCTTTACCGCGATGCGGGCGCGGGGCGCGCAGGCAACCGACATTGTTATTCTGGTAGTGGCGGCGGACGATGGCGTCATGCCGCAGACCAGGGAAGCGGTACACCACGCGCAGGCGGCGAATGTGCCGATTGTGGTGGCGGTAAACAAGATAGACAAGCCGGAAGCCAATCCCGAACGGGTCAAACAGGAACTGGTTGCCGAAGGTGTGGTCCCGGAAGAATACGGCGGCGAAGCGCAATTTATCCACGTTTCCGCGAAAAAAGGAATCGGCATTGACGAGCTTTTGGAAAAAGTACTTCTGCAGGCGGAAATTCTTGAGCTTAAAGCGCCATACGCTATGCCCGCCAGAGGTTTGATTATTGAGGCAAAGTTGGACAAGGGGCGCGGCCCGGTCGCTACCATGCTGGTGCAGGGCGGCACGTTGCGGCAGGGTGACATGCTGCTTGCCGGGCAGGTTTTCGGAAAAATCCGCGCCATGTACGATGAAAACGGAAAGACTATCAGGGAAGCCGGGCCTTCCATCCCGGTGGAGGTGCTGGGTCTTTCTGACGTGCCAGCGGCAGGCGAGGAAGCCATTGTTCTGGCGGACGAGAAAAAGGCGCGTGAGATTGCCCTTTTCCGCCAGGGTAAATTCCGCGACGTTAAACTGGCGAAGCAACAGGCGGCCAAACTGGAATCAATATTTGAGCAGATGTCCGAGGGCGAGACCAAAATTCTGCCGCTCATTATCAAGGCAGATGTGCAAGGCTCGCAGGAAGCGCTCACGCATGCGCTGGTCAAACTTTCCACATCCGAAGTGCGGGTCAACGTCATTCATGGCGCGGTGGGCGCGATCAGCGAATCGGACGTGAACCTCGCGCAAGCCTCCGGCGCGGTTATCATTGCCTTCAATATCCGCGCGGACGCTTCCGCGAGAAAACTGGCGGAAGGCTTCGGGGTTGATATTCGTTACTACAACGTGATCTATGAGGCGGTTGACGAAGTCAAATCTGCCCTTTCCGGCATGTTGGCGCCTGAAAGACGCGAAATCATTATCGGGCAGGTCGAGATACGGCAGGTTTTCAGAATTTCCAGGGTAGGCGCGATTGCTGGTTGTCAGGTTCAGGATGGCGTTATCCGCCGCAACGCCCGCATCCGTCTTTTACGTAACCATGTGGTGATCTGGGACGGCGAGCTTGCTTCCCTGAAGCATTACAAGGACGACGCCAGGGAAGTCAGAGCGGGTTCCGACTGTGGCCTTTCCCTGAAAAATTTTAATGATATTCTGGAAGGCGACCAGATGGAGGTCTACGAAATTCAGGAGATTGCGCGTAGTTTGTAATTTGCGCTGAAATTGCATTGGAGTTACCAAATATGCGCCTTCTACTTCTATTGTTTCTTGCTTGCCCATCACTTGCCAACGCTGGCTGTATCAATGTTGCCTATTATAGTGGCTGGCTAAACGGAGAAGAAATTGAAATAGACATATCCGATGGTGGCTGTGGCGATGAAGTCATGATCTCTTTCTGGAATAGATCAAAAAAAGAGTCAGGTGATTCTTATCCGTTTCACGAGGAATGCTTTCTTACTAAAAAGGGCAGAAATGTCGCGGAAATAAAAGACTACGACGGTTACCATGATGGTCTTTACTGCCACCCTAAAGGCCGTACACCGTTGGCCGGAGCAACTTATAAATTGATCGAGTTTGGTCGTTCAGCAAATCCATTTGCAACCCGACGATGTATTGGGGAGCAAATTCATCTGCATCAAAGGCTGTGGGAAACCAACCGTTCCTGAGTACCTCAATGGAGACGACGGATCGTGTTGACGTTAGCTCTAACATTGTTCTAAAAGCGGATGATCCTTTCGGGTCGCTGCTTACCTTGAACGTTAGCAGCGCGTAGGTTGGGGTGAGCGTAGCGAACCTCAACGCATAGCAGGTAGCTTTTCCAATTTCATTTCAAGGAGTTCATCATGGATAAACTGTTCGATCCTGTTCGTGTAGGTCGCTACACCCTGCAAAACCGTCTGGTCATGGCGCCGATGGTTCGTTCGCGTTCCCGCTTCGACGGCACGCCGGGCGAACTGGCCGCTGCGTATTATTCCCAACGCGCCGGTGTGGGGCTGATTGTCACTGAAGGCACTCAACCTTCGGACGACGGTCAGGGTTATATGGCTACGTCCGGTATTTATACTGACGCGCATGTCACCGGGTGGAAAAAGGTCACTGAGGCCGTGCATGCCAGGGGCAGCCGCCTCTTCATCCAACTCATGCACGCCGGGCGCATGTCGCACCCGGATAACACGCCGCACCGTCGCCAGGGAGTTGCGCCTTCGGCCATTGCGCCGGGCGAGGTGATTTTTACGCCCAATGGCATGCAGGACATTCCCGTGCCGCGCGCCCTGACTACCGAGGAAGTGCGCCAGACCGTCCGGGATTATAGCTATGCGGCCAGACGCGCCGTTGAGGCCGGAGCCGATGGCGTCGAAATTCATGGGGCGAATGCCTATCTAGTGCAGCAGTTCTTTGCGCCGAGCGCCAATACGCGTACCGACGAATATGGCGGCTCCATCGAAAACCGCGCCCGTTTTGCCATTGAAGTCGCCGCTGCGATTGCCGGGGAGATTGGCACGGATCGCGTGGGCATTCGTTTGTCCCCCGGAGTGAGGATATATGGCATTGACGAAGGCGACGAAGGGCCGGATTTGTACCGCTACCTCATTACCGAACTTGGCAAGCTGGGGCTGGCTTACGTGCATATCAAGGATAACGGCAATGAGCCGTTGCTGGTCGACATTCGCAAGCTCTGGAAGGGGACGCTGATCCTGAACCGTCCGGGCAGGCCGCGTGAACAGATCGGAGCCGATATTGCGTCCGGGCTTGCTGAACTGGAGTCCTATGGACAAATGGTGCTGGCGAACCCGGATTTTGTCGAGCGGCTGAAGAGCAACGCGCCGCTGAACGCCGCCGACCCCAGCACCTACTTCGGCGGCACGGAGCGTGGTTATACCGACTATCCGACTTTGGAGGAAGACAAGGAAGGGTGAGGTAACTGTCGTACCTTCTCTATTATTCCAGACAGCCCGCATCCTGTAGGTTAATGGAATGGACTCCTCCTGTCCTTTTCGGCCTCGTAATGTGCCAGACTGGAGGATGTTACAAACCAGTTCCAACAGGAGGAATCCGAGATGAAGGTTACACGTATTGGTCTTGATCTGGCAAAGAACGTTTTTCAGGTGCACGGCGTTGATCGTAACGAACATGTTGTTGTGCGTCGTCGCTTATCGCGTGGGGAGGTGGAAGGCTTTTTCGAGAAACTGGAACCATGCCTGATAGGCATGGAGGCATGTGGTGGTGCGCATCACTGGGCACGGTTGTTTCAACGTCAAGGTCACAGTGTTCGGTTGATGGCCCCTCAATTCGTCAAGCCGTACATCAGGAACCAAAAAAACGACGCCAACGATGCCGAGGGTATCTGCGAAGCGGCGGCTCGTCCGAACATGCACTTTGTGGCGGTCAAGAGCGTTGAGCGACATGCAGGCGTTGCACCGACTGCGTAGCGAGCGTGTTCGACAGAGAACCGCCACGGTCAACCAGATACGCGGGTTGTTGAGCGAATATGGTGTCGCCATTGGCAAAGGCATCAATCAGTTGCGGCGCGTGTTACCCGGAATTATCGAAAAGCCGGACAATGGTCTTTCGCCCGGCTTGCGCGCACTTATTGAAGATGCGCGGCAGGATTTTGCGCGGCTCTATAGTCGTATTGATGAGCTGACCAGACAGATAGAACGTATTGGGCGTGATAATGAAGCTGCCCACCGGTTGCAGACGATTCCTGGCATTGGCCGCTAACGGCCATGGTGGCTGATCTGGGCGACGCTCGCCAATTCAGGCGTGGCCGGGAAGTGTCTGCCTTCCTGGGGCTGACACCGCGCCAGCACAGCAGTGGGGGCAAGGAGCGTTTGTTGGGGATTAGCCGCCAAGGGGATCGTTATTTACGAACCTTGCTCATTCATGGCGCCCGTGCGGCCTTACGCACGGCCCGCAACAAGGCTGATCCGAGAAGCCGCTGGGCGTGCAGTGTGAGCCAACGACGGCACACGAACATTGCCGCAGTGGCCTTGGCCAATAAAAACGCCCGCATTGCCTGGGCGCTGTTGAACAGAGGGGGCATATATGACAGCGAACACGACTATCGGGTCGCTGCAACGCAGCTCCTCTGAGTTACGCATAGCGTGAGCAGTTGTTGAGTCGTTGAGACGAAAGGCATTCTCTGGCGATTGCCTGGAAGAAGAGAAGATGGGAAAAACGGTAGAACCGGCGGCAAGTGAGTGGCACACCCCAAGGTCCTTTGAGAGGCCGATAGGTTGATTCACCCTTGCCGCGCGCAATCCATCGTGGCCCTGCGTATAGTGCTTTCCTTAATTTTATTTACATCACCACCCGGGAGCGCCGGGCTCTAGCCCGGCTTTATAGTGCTTTTCCTAAATAATCTTACTCTATCAACCTTCAGACATCCTATCCTGCAAGCGAGAAAGGGTAAAAATAATTACGAGAAGCACTATATGATTTGCATTGGCAGAGATTGCCGCGCTGGTGCGCGGCGCTCCCGGCAGTCACTTTATTTGCGGAAAGCACTATACAACAAGACGCCAGAAAGAGGCCGGATATATGGGCGCAGTCGCACCTCTCCCACTTGTTTTATTTTCCACTTCTTCCTTGCATCACAGGAGGAGCCCATATATGGGTTGAGCGCAGCAAACCACAACGCAGCAGCAGTTGTTGGGGGACGCGGCCTGGGCATGTGGCGAGTGTTTGAAGCGTAATGTTGCGGTTGTGTGCTAATTTTAAGAGTGGGCCCGGTGGGATTCGAACCCACGGTCAACGGATTATGAGTCCGCTGCTTTAACCGCTAAGCTACAGGCCCTTGGCTGGTGCTGGTTCGCCGACTGGCAATGCCGCCGATGAACCCGTCTTTTTATCTGGTGTTCCAGTAATTCTCCACGAACGCGCGCAGTTTGTCAGAGCGGGAAGGATGGCGTAGCTTTCTTAGAGCCTTGGCCTCGATCTGGCGAATGCGCTCACGAGTCACGTCGAATTGTTTGCCGACTTCTTCCAGAGTGTGATCAGTGCTCATTTCAATGCCGAAGCGTAGCCGCAACACCTTAGCCTCCCGCTGGGTCAGGGTGTCGAGAATTTCCGCGATAACTTCCTGCAAGTCTGCTTGCAGGATGGCTTCAGAGGGCGATTGAGTAGTCGAGTCCTCAATGAAATCGCCAAGATGAGAGTCGTCATCGTCGCCAATCGGCGTTTCCATGGAAATCGGCTCTTTGGAAATTTTCATGATTTTACGCACTTTTTCTTCCGGCATTTCCATTCGTATCGCCAGAGTCGCCGGATCAGGCGCCTGCCCGGTTTCCTGGAGGATTTGCCGGTTGATGCGGTTCATCTTGTTGATGGTTTCGATCATATGCACCGGGATACGAATTGTACGCGCCTGATCGGCAATCGAGCGGGTAATCGCCTGGCGAATCCACCAGGTCGCGTAAGTGGAAAATTTGTAGCCGCGCCGATACTCAAATTTATCAACGGCTTTCATCAGACCGATGTTGCCTTCCTGGATCAGGTCGAGAAACTGCAGGCCGCGATTGGTGTATTTTTTGGCGATGGAGATCACCAGGCGCAGATTGGCTTCGGCCATTTCTTTCTTGGCGCGCCGCGCCAGAGCTTCGCCGTTACTCATTTGCCGGTGGATGTCCTTTAGCTCTTGCAGGGAAAGTCCCAGATGGTTTTGCAGGTCGAGGAGTTTTTGCTGTTCTTCGCGAATGTTGGGGGCGTTGCGTTCCAGAATGGCGGCGTAGTTTTTGGCTCCTTTGGGCGCGGCGGCGATTTCGCGTTCCACCCAGCCCAGATCGGTTTCAAAGCGGCGAAAACTGTGGATGAAATGCTCGCGGGGCATTCGCACCTTGTCGACGCAGATGTACTGAATATTCCTTTCGCATTCCCGTACCGAATCGACCATGACGCGGACGCTGTTGCAGAGGCGCTCGATGGCGCGGGAGGTGAAGCGGATGTACAGGAGGTTGTCGCTGATTTGCTGTTGCAGTTTGAGATAGGTTTTGTCTTGCGAACCTTTCTTTTGCAGCGCCTTGATCATTTTTTCATAATCGGCACGGATAGACGCGAAGTGCGCGAGCGCGTCGGCTTTCAATTGGGCCAGAGAGGCGGCGGCATTGCTTTCGGCGTTTTCTTCCTCGCTTTCTTCATCGTCCGCCGTCGCGTCGACTTCTTCCGCTTCGCTTTCTTCGTTCAGAGCTTCCGCCGTGTCGCCGACCGGTGCGTTGGGGTCGACCAGATCGTCCACCAGTTCGTCAATGCGGATTTCGTCTGCCGCAACCCTGGCGGCAATTTCCAGAATTTCGGCAATTGTGGTCGGGCAGGCGGAAATAGCCTGCACCATGTGCTTCAAGCCTTCTTCGATGCGCTTGGCAATTTCGATTTCCCCCTCGCGGGTGAGGAGGTCGACGGAACCCATTTCGCGCATGTACATCCGCACCGGGTCTGTAGTGCGCCCGAATTCGGTGTCTACAGTGAGGAGCGTCTGTTCCGCTTCTTCTTCCGCTTCCTCCTCGTCTATGGAAGCGGCGGTGGAATCTACCATTAACAGGTCTTCGGCAGCCGGATGGTCGTCGAAAACCTTGATGTTCAGGCTGTTGAAGTGGGAATGAATGCTGCTTAACTGGTCGGCGTCGACGATATTATCCGGCAGATAGTCGTTGATTTCGGCCTGAATCAGATAACCGCGTTCCTTGCCCAGCTTGATGAGCGCCTTCAGGCGGTTCATTTTGGTTTCAGCGTCCATGCCAGGCTCAATCGCGCCCGTGTCCACAAAGTTCATGGACTTGATTTTGCCGTTCTTGCTTTTTGCGGTTTCGCTTTTGCCTTCTTTCTTTTTCGTCTCAGGGAAGCCGTGCGCTTTTTTGCCGTCCTTTTTCGTCTTCTTGTTTGCGGCGTTTGTGTCAGGCGTGGCTTTTTCCGCTTTGGCCGCTTTTTTGGCTGCCTTTGCGGAAGCGGGTTTCTTTGCTTCGGAGCGGACAGGGCTTACTGTGTCGGAAGCAGTCTCGTCCGATATTTGGGGGGCTGATTCGCCGGGAGCGTTGTCGAGCGGAGCCTTAGAAGCGGCGTTGTCGGCAGGGTTGGCTTCCGCCTTGTTTCTGGGAGCGGTCATGTGATCTGGTTTCTCTGGAGCGGCGATTTTGGGTGCGCGGGCAGGGCTTTTTTCGGCGGATGCTTTGGGAGGCGCTGTTTTCTTCGCGGTTTCCCTGGATTTCTCTTGAGCCATGACAGTCCATCTTCCACTAAAAGCGAAAACTACTAACTATATCACAAATTTAGTTTTTTTGAAATGCCGCTATTTCAGCGCAGTGTCTCAGTTTGAAATATGCGTTGAGTCTTCAAGAGGATGGTGGTATTTCCAGCAAAATGCAGGGGCGCGGTTTATCGGTCTTGCAGACGGCAAATTCTTGCAGTCGGCAAATTTAAGGCGCGATTATCGCCTGAACTTGCTTTCAAACTGCGACACTCCCCATTTCGACTGGCTTCATGCTGTGTTCTCTTCGGCCTGCCTGTGAAGCCACCTTATTTGCTTCCAATGTTGGCGCTGCCGTCGGCTCGTGAGGTAGTGCCGACTAATCACGGCAACACCTTGCGGGGGAAAGTGCGCATCTCATTTCTCCTTTGTTAAAAGGAGTTAAAGATATAGAAAGGAACCGATCATGTTTGCGTGTCTTGCCGTTATCCTGTTTACCTGCTTGCTCGCCTTGTCCGCGCAGGCTGCCGACAGCAGCCCGAACGGCGCTCAACCGCCTTGCACCAGTATCGTCAGCCTTACGCTTGCGCTCAAGTGGTTGGAACGTGGCGATTTCATCGTCGGTGTCAGCCGCTACGACCGCGAAACCGTCCGTCACCGCGTTGTCACGGTTGCGTTGGAACGCCTGATTGCGGCCGATGCGGCCTCGCCTTGATGGAATGTGCCTTGCCATGTTTCCAGGCCATATAGAGCCGTATATTGCCTCCGAACCTGTACAAAAACCGCGAAACCTTTGGCGTAACGAATACATTTTGCTTCCCCACACTGCCGCTTTGCATTGATTCGGCAAGTTCTCGCAAAGCGGCGAAAACATTGGCGACTGAACCTCTGCACAGTCCCCTGGCTTGCATCCGCACAAATTCACCGCCACCGATGCCGACTCCGCCCCCTCAACGCATCCCGGAACGAACTGAAAAATTTTCGATGATATTCAACGCAAGCCGGTTAAGTTTGTCCTCATATAGTACTTCCCGTAATTAACTAGACTCTTGAATAATTTGTTCGATGGAATATTGTTGTTTGTTTTGCCATGTACGTGTTTGCCCATAGCTTTGGGATTTAGACGCGGTGAATATGGAGGCAGGAATAGCATCCGATGCCCTGCTTCATGTATGAGTCGCATTGTTGAACGTGATCGGTGGAACGCGGCGTTGTCAAGGATGATGATGGAAGGTTGTGTTAGCTCGGGCAACAGGAAATGTTTGAGCCATTCG
>Ga0099364_10010229_pt1 | contig 12911 bp, 12 predicted proteins | sample TergutTh196P3_FD_73070 | JGI IMG/M metagenome (GOLD analysis project Ga0099364, IMG submission 73070) | Microcerotermes parvus P3 segment gut microbial communities from Pointe-Noire, Republic of the Congo - Th196 P3 | ecosystem: Host-associated > Arthropoda: Insects > Digestive system > Gut ...
TGGAATCATCGGAGCTGGACCGGCGGGAGCGACGCTCGCACGATTGCTTGCCGACCGGTACCGAGTGCTTCTACTCCATAGCGGTCGGCAGAAGTGCTGCGGCGGTATCCTCGCCGTAAGATCGCAAAAAGTCCTTGCCGAACTCGATCTTGTAGTTCCCCAACAAGTTCTCGATACCCCGCAACCCTCCGCCGTAACCATTATGGATTGGGATAACCGACTCATCCGAAGGTATTCCCGACAATATATCAACATCGACCGAGCCGCCTTCGACCACTGGCTACTCTCGATTGTCCCGACAACGGTTGACATTAAGAGCAACGCAATCTACCAAAAATCGGAAAGACTCAAAGAAGGTTTCACTCTCCGCTTTACCGAAAACGAGGAACCGAAAACGGCACAAGTCCGATGGTTGGTCGGAGCAGATGGTGCCTTCTCGACCGTCCGTCGAGAATTCTTTCCCAACGCTCCGATGCCGAAACGCTACCTTGCCGCTCAACATTGGTTTGAACAAGATGCCGTCTCCGTTGCCCCAACATTCGGCGTTGATATTTGGAACGACTACGCCGGAATTTTCTATTCGACATTGACCGACTTTTACCTTTGGACGATTCCGAAGTCTCAACATTTGATTTTAGGCGGTGCCTTTCCCTGGGGAACGGACGTTTCGTCGGCAATGCAAACGGTGAAGAAAAAATTGGAATCGCTCGGAGTGCGATTAGGTTCTCCTATGAAAAGGGAGGCGGGGCAGATACTTCGTCCGATACCACATTCTACGCTTTGTTTTGGCGATGACCGGGTGATTTTGATCGGCGAGGCATCGGGCTTCATTAGTCCGAGTTCGGCGGAGGGAATCAGCGGGGCGCTGGGCAGTGCGTTTCATTTAGCGGAATCATTTCGGACATCGGGCTTTGATCCTTTGTTGTATCGTCGTTTGCTTCGCAAGCGGTTGTGGAAACTTTGGTTGAAAAAGTTCCGCATTCCGCCGATGTTCAATCCAGTGTTGCGAAAGTATGTGATGCTCTCCGGGTTATCAGCACAGCGGCGATAGGAGCGGCGCAACCCTCCTTCTTGGAAAAAAGTTAAACTTTCGCAAAAATTTTGCCGATGAACACGTAGGGGGGTTTTCTCTATCGCTAATATGATTCGTTTAACGCGGCTCAATCAGGACGAGTTCGTACTCAATGCCGAATTGGTTAAATACGTGGAGCGTTGTCCCGACACGCTCATAACGCTCATCAACGGCGACACGCTCATGGTTAGGGAAACGTTGGACGATGTCATCCGTCGTGTCGTTGCGTATCATCAGGCGAAAAATTTGATTCCCAAACCGGAGCATCTGCCGTATAGGGAGGAGAGTTAGCCCTCTCGCCTGCGAGAGGAAAAAATACTATGGACACTAGCACACTCATCGGTTGCATTTTAGGAGGCTTGTTAATTACGTGTGCCGTCGTCTTCGGCGGACAAGCAGGGTTCGTACCCTTTTGGAGTACCCCGGCTCTGCTCATTGTCTTCGGCGGAACCGCAACGGCACTCTTCATTGCCTTTCCGCTTAAAGCGATTCGCAAGTCGGTACGGTCGGCGAAAAAATGTTTTGCCAAAACGAAGAATGATACGCAAGCGATCATCGACCAACTCGTCTTCTTTGCGGAGTCAGCCAGACGTGAAGGCTTGCTAGCACAGGAACGCCGATTGGACGAGATACGTGATCCTTTCCTTGCCGAAGGATTACGTCTTATTGTCGATGGTCTGCCGCCGACGACGGTCGAGAGCATTTTGAATGGTGAAATCGAAGCGGAACAGAATCGGTATCAACAGGGTCGGAATGTCATTCTTCACTGCGGCAGATACGCACCGGCATTCGGAATGATCGGCACGCTCATCGGTTTGGTATTGATGCTCACGCATCTCGATGCCGAAACGGTCGGACCCGGTATGGCAGTGGCTATCTTGACGACGCTTTACGGATTGATTGCCGCCAATGTGATTTTCATGCCGATGGCGGAGAAGTTAAAGCAACTGAATGAAGCCGAAATGCGCATCAAGTCGATGATTGTTCGCGGTGTCTTGGCGATTCAATCGGGCGAGCATCCGCGAATTATTCAGATGAAGTTATTCACATTCCTTCCGCCGGAGGAAAGACCGGAAGAGGAAAACAGAATTGCAATGGAGGATATGCAAACGATTCCATTTCCGGTGGAAGAGTATGAAGAGGAAGTAGAAGCGCAAGCGGCGTAGTTAGCCGCAAAACAACACAGAACCGCAATTTTTAGATTACGTTGAATCACACGTCGCAATCTAAAAATTACGGCTCTGTTAACAAATTAAACCAACCATGCAACCAGACAAATCCGACATGCCGGACACTCCGGAATGGCTTATTTCGTACAGCGATCTCATGACGTTACTGCTTTGCCTTTTCGTGATGCTCTACGCCATCAGTACGGTACAGGAGACGAAATGGCAATCGGCAACAGAGTCGTTGCGCGGCAGTTTCGGACTCTTCGGCACCAATCAATCGTCCATAATCGGCACCGCAACGAAACCCGCCGGTCAGCGAATCGGCGGAACCATCCTCTTTGACTGGGGGAGCGAGGACCTTTCCGAGCCGGCAAAGCAAGACCTGAACGAAGTCTATCGCCAACTGATCGGTATGGCGAACAAAATCCAAATTGTTGGTCAGGCAAGTTCGGGAGAACCTTCTGCATATCGCCGGGACTTGGATTTAGCCTATGCAAGAGCGGTCAATGTCTGGGATTATCTCGTATCGCTCGGTATGGATCGGGAACGTATGCAAATCGTCCAACAGGCAAGCGAAGCGGGACGGGCTCTCGTGGAAATCCGAAGTGTGCGATAGCAACGACGTTAGGTTTTCGCCGAAAAGTTTCCTACCCGTTGCCGTCATTACACGTTCCAAAAAATTATTAAAGCATTCCGGCTTTTGTGAACGTTGAACAAAAGCCGGAATGGAGCGTAGCGCAATGACGGTGAGACTGTTTTAGGGGTATATCATTTTCAGGCGAAAGCCTAAACTTTTTGCTCGCCAGCACAATAAGGCGGTTCTCTGGTACAATAACGCAATGGACTTCATACGTAGCCGTGTCTTTGCCCGGGCGGGATTGATTGGAAACCCCTCCGATGGATACAATGGAAAAACCATTACCGTCATCGTCAAAAATTTTTGGGCAGAGGCGGTTCTCTATGAATGGGACCGCCTCGAAATCGTGCCGGGAACTTCCGATGAAAGCGATTTTTCGTCGATTCACGAACTCGCCAAAGATGTACGCTTGCACGGCTATTACGGCGGAATCCGGCTTATCAAAGCCGCCATTAACGGCTTCGTCTTGTACTGCAATGAACGCAAGTTAACGCTTCCCGACCGCAATTTTTCGCTGCGTTATACTACTTCTATTCCGCGTCAAGTCGGCATGGCAGGATCGAGTGCTATCGTGGTCGCAACGCTTCGAGCATTGATTGATTTCTACGAAATTGACATTCCCAAGCGGGCGTTGCCTTCGCTGGTGTTGTCCATTGAGCGGGATCAACTCGGCATTCCCGCCGGTTTGCAAGATCGAGTGGCACAAGTCTATGAGGGCTGCGTCGCTATGAACTTTGCCAAAGAAGCGATGAAAATCGAAGACGGTTTTGTAGTCGGCGAATACGAAGATTTACCTGTTGTGCTGTTGCCGCCGCTTTATGTTTCTTATTCGACAAATTGCAGCGAACCGACGGAAGTGTTTCACAATAACTTGTGTTTCCGATACGATCAGGGGGAACCTGCCGTTATTTCGGCGATGCAACAGTGTGCCGAACTGACGGTGCGTGCCAAAGAGTCTTTGCTTTCGGGAAAACAGGAATTGCTGCCCGGCTTGTTGGATGCCAACTTCGACATCCGGCGTTCGATTTGTCAGTTGCCGAAGGATCAAATTTTGATGGTCGAAACGGCACGTTCTTGCGGTGCCTCTGCCAATTTCGCAGGCAGCGGCGGTGCCATCGTGGGTACTTATCCTAATGAGGAAGCGTTCGCAAAACTCACAGAAGAAATGAAAAAAATCGGTTGCGAAACGGTCAAGCCGATATTGGAGTGAAGAGTTACTGCTCCAGCGAGTCTGGATTCCGTATCTACCGATACGGGCTCTGTTATCGCTACGGGCTCTGTGCGCTTTTAGCGTATCCCTTTTTGAACTCCATAAATCGATTTTCTTCAATGGCTTGCCTTGCTTCGGCAACGAGACGCTGATAGTACGTAAGATTATGAATCGTCAAAAGAATCGGACCTAACATTTCGTTTGCCATAAAAAGATGCCGTAAATATCCCCGACTACGTTTGCACGCCGGACAAGGACACGTCTCGTCAAGCGGTCGGTCATCACTTTGATACTGTGCATTGCGAAGCCGAAGAGTGCCTGCGTCCGTGAATGCTTGAGCGTTGCGTCCATTGCGAGTCGGCATGACGCAATCGAACATATCGATTCCGCGTTCGATACCGTTCAGAATATCTATCGGTCTGCCGACTCCCATCAGGTATCGCGGTTTTTCCTTCGGTAAATACGGCACGGTAACGTCAAGCGTGTCGTACATCTCTTGCGGTGTTTCGCCGACGCTCAATCCGCCGATAGCATAGCCCGGAAAGTCGAGTTCCGCTAATGCCTCCGCACATTGCCGGCGAAGTGCAACATCGAGACCGCCCTGCACAATAGCAAAAATCTGTTGCCGATGATTGCGCATCGCAATCGATGCGGCTAACGAGCGTTTTGCCCAGCGGATACTGCGGAGCATTGCGCCTTCTAAAACTTGTCGTTCATTCGGAAGTGCAACGACGTGATCGAGTACCATTGCAATATCGCTGCCGAGGGTCTCTTGGATTTTAATCGCCCGCTCCGGCGTGAGGTGAATAGTGCTGCCGTCGATGTGGGAGCGAAACACGGCTCCTTCTTCATCTACTTTGTTAGCCGCGTTGTTTGTGACGCGATGTCCTAGCGAAAAAATCTGAAAACCGCCGCTGTCGGTCAGGATAGGACCTTTCCAGCCGGTGAATTGGTGTAGTCCGCCGAGTGAGCGGACGACTTCTTCGCCGGGGCGGAGTGAAAGATGATAGGTATTGCCTAGTATCATTTCCGCACCGGTCTGTTCTAGTTGTTCGATTTCGACTCCTTTGACGGTTCCGAGCGTTCCGACAGGCATGAACGCGGGCAGTTCGACTGTACCGTGTGCTGTGTGGAGTCGTCCTCGTCGGGCGCGGCAGTGAGAATCTTGATGGAGCAGAGTGTACACAACGAGAGTATAGCCGAAGCAGATGAAAATTGTACCGGCGGTGATAGGATAGTATTCCGCTAACAGGTTTGTATGAAACCCTGTGCATCCTTGATTCTGGGCACCTATAGAGGTTCCCCCATCAACTCCATCGGCTGTCTTTTCGTTTTTTTAGTTCTTCGGCAATGCGGCGGACGGATTCTTCCTGATCCTTTCGGGCAATCAACGTTGCATCGGCAGTTTGAATCACGACGACATCGTTCAAGCCGACGAGAGCAACAAGATGCTCGGAATCCTCGCATCGAACAGTACAACCCGTCGAATCGATTGCCAAAACCTGCGAAGAAACCGCTAGATTGCCCCGCTTGTCCTTTTGCTCTGCATAGAGCCGATCCAGTGCCGACCAAGTGCCGACATCGTTCCATTCAAACGTTGCTTCCATCACAACGACATTTTCTGCGCGCTCCATCACGGCGTAGTCTATCGAAATAGACTTCATACCTTTGAATGCCAAGCCGGCTACAAACGTTTCCTCTACCGTGTCAAGTGCTTGTGTTATCTGACCAAGCCAAAAGCCGATGTCTTCCGGTTCAAACCGGCACAACAAGTCCAAAATCGTTTTTGCTTTCCAAACGAAGATACCGGCGTTCCAGTAATAGTCTCCCGATTGATAAAATTGTTCTGCAATTTCCTGCTTCGGTTTTTCACAGAATAGGCGAACATGATAAGCGGTACATTTCCTTGTTTTCAGGCGGTCGCCTCGTTGAATGTAACCGTAACTTGTTGCCGGAAACGTCGGGGTAACTCCTATCGTAACCAGTGTTTCGGGCGATTTTTTTACGATGTCGGCGGCGGATTTTAACGTTTCGCAAAACGTTGATGCCGGTTTGATAATATGGTCGGCAGGCAGTACGACCATTACGGCATTGGGATCGATGTGCCGAAGTTTCACGGCTGCCCAGCCGATACTGGCGGCGGTGTTTTTGGCAACGTGTTCGACCAAAATGTGTCTTCTGTCAAAATGGGGGAGCAAAGCGGTAAGTTGCGCAACCTGTGCCTTGCTGGTAACAATCCACGTCTGGTCGGGCGGAACAATACTGGCAACGCGTTCGAGAGTTGCTTGCAGAAGAGTTTTCTGTTCCTCGAAGACGAGCAGATGTTTCGGTTTGGCAACGCGGCTGGCGGGCCACAATCGCGTTCCCGAACCGCCGGCTAAAATGACGACGTGTAACATAACGAAGAGTAAGTGTGTAAAAATCATGCGGACTCTTCCGCACGGGACGCGATGTCCATAGTCATCGGTTAAGTAACTTGCCGGTCAATACCGCACGACAATCGTTCGCCAATTACCGGCGTATTTGGGATCAACCTGCTTTTCAAGGGATGGCGGCAATGTGCGGTCAAAGGGATTTAACCCATCAGGTTTCGGTGCTTCGATGCCTTTCGGCGTTATCCAAAGGCTTAATGCCACGAGCCCGGCATCCTTGCCCGTGTCATCGCTGTCTGTGCCATCGACGAAATGCAAAACTGACCGCTCGGGAAGCCGATAGACTTCATAGAGAATCTGTTGTCCCTCTTTTCGTACAGTACGGATAACATTCAGTTGATCGGGAAACTCGCCGGGTTCCGCCATGTAATCAATCGTTTCCGATTCGGTTTTCCAACGAAGCAGCACTTTTCCATCGGACGGAATTTCCGGTTTGCCGTAGGTGCGAACATCGCTGCGGAACTCGGCAACAAGCCGGTCGGCGGCGCGAACACCTTCGGTGTACTCTTCGTTGTTCTGCTGGAAATCGAACAACTGTGTGAACATCACGACCGTGAAGCCTAGTATGATTGCCATTACACCGATCACGGCGATCAGTTCGACGAGTGTGAATCCCTGTTTTTTCATGGTTCTTTGAGTGTCAGCAAACGGAACATCGCGGCTTCTCTTCGGGGGCGTTTTTCGCCGTCGCTCCAGGAAACGGTTATGGTAAGGATAACGCCGTTGGGGGCAACGCTATCGGGTTCTACTTTTTTCGTATCGAAGACGATTTTACCTTCGGGAAGGGAACGCTCGATGAGTTCTTCCGCTGCTTTTTTATCGAAAATACTGTTGTCGAATTCACCGGCGGCAAGTTTTTCCGGCGGTATGGCGGCGAGTCGTTCCAGAATGTTTTGTATTTGGTCTACCGCTATTTTCCGGGTGCGTTCGCTGACTCGTTCGGAGGAAGTCAGTGCGGCGAGTTGTGCAAACAAGACCATGCACACCGCGAGCAGCGCAATCGTAGCAGAGATTTCGACGATAGTAAAGCCGTGTCTTTTCATGGTGGTTTCCCTTGGGTAGATATTGTACAGCAATTTTGCATGTCTTTCAATTTTCCAACTTCAATTTTCATTTTTTATAATAAGGCTTCCGCCGGAAACTTATGTACCCTTATTTCGTCGAGCGATCCTTTGCGCCCTTTGCGGTTACCCCCTTTTTTAACCGCAAAGGACGCAAAGGACACGCAAGGGACGCAAAGCCCAATTCCATGCCGTTTGCAGTTTATCACACATCCTCCGGCTTCGGCACGACATACGGCGCACGGTACTCTCGTGTCAGCATCGCCGTCGCATTGTCATTGCCCGTGAAACGATGGGCTGCCGCATCAAACTTGAGCAACGGTCCCACCGACATCGGAGTACGGTCAAGGTCAACCTTGTTCGCCAAGAGATGCTCGACGGTGCGATCCACCGTTGCGTCATCGTCATCGAGACTCTTGATTTCCTTCAACGCGGCTTTGATTTCCGAAGGGGATGCCTTCGTCTCTTCACCAAGATAGTAGGAAATGTTACCGAAATGACTGACCGCCGCCGATAACGCTCCGCACATCGCATCCGCGTTAGCAACCGAAGGGTCTCCCTTGATGACAGCATCAACGAAATTCCGGTAATGGTCACCATCGCCGCCGCCGCGGAACTCTTTGAGCAAGTTGCCCTCAAGGTCATATGACGTCGAATAACCATACGTTTGCCCTCGCTCCGCTTGCCCTTGAATGCCGTAACCCTTTTCGCCGTATGCAATAACGCCGACCAGTGAGCCGGGCTTCTGACCGACGGGAATCGTCATCGGACCTGCTTCCAAACCGAGAGTCTCGAAGACCATACATTTGTCGCCGTAATCATAGACCGAAATCAACGTGTTGGCAACGTCTCCGGCATCTACGTAATTGGGATCATTTCTTTCGATGTCGTAGCCGAGTCGTCCGCCATAAGAGATCACCGCTTGCGGCAAACTTTCTACTCCGAGGAGCCAGCGTGCAATGTCCGTTTGGTGCGATCCTTGGTTACCCAAGTCGCCGTTGCCGTAGAGCCGTTGCCAGTGCCAGTCGTAGTGAAAATTGCGCCGAGTGAGCGGTTTGATCGGAGCAGGACCGCTCCAAAGATCGTAATCAATCGATTCGGGAAGGGCGTATTCTCCCAGCGGTCCAATAGACCGGCGGCGTTTGTAACAGAGTCCTCGTGTAAACTTGACCTCGCCGATACCTCCTTCTTGGATGAACTTGGCGAGGTCGGTGTTCGCCCGAATGGATCGGCACTGCGTACCAATCTGAACGACACGATTGTACTTTTTGGAAGCGGCGGCAAGTGCCAAGCCTTCGTGAACATTATGGCTTCCCGGCTTTTCCAGATAGACATGCTTGCCCGCCTGACATGCCCAAACTCCGCTCAAGGCATGCCAGTGATTGGTGGTGGAACTGGAAACGATGTCAACGGACTTGTCGTCGAAAACCTTGCGCATATCGGGAACGCATTGCGGTTTGATTCCTCCTTGTGTGGCAGCGATGTCGTCGACGAGTTTATCGGTCAACTTTTGTGTATCGGGATCGACGACGTAGAGTATGGTACATCGGGCATCTCCTCTGAAGTAGCCGACGTGGCTGCTGGAGCGTCCGCCGGCGGCGATGATGGCGACTCCTAGTTTATCATTGGCGGCGACTGAACCGGATTGCTGGGCAACGGCGGTGTTTGCGGATGCGGCGTAAGCGGCACCCGCTGCGGCGGTGATACCGAGCAGTGAGTCTTCTAAAAAGCGGCGACGAGAAATAGATCGGGACATGCGGGGACTCCTTATTTAATGTTCGTGGAAATTTACCCCTTTGAGTATAGGCAATGGCAAATACTTTTGCAATGGGGACACGGAGTCACAGAAAAAGAATGTGTTAGCGGTTTTGCCTGCAAAACCTGCTGGCGAGTGTGCGTTTCGCAGGCGAAACGGCTAACTCCCACAGCCCTACTCCGCCAAGAGATACCGATTGGCAATCGTAATGCCGCTGACAATCGCTCCGACAATGCCGACCATGCCCTGATCCGTACCGCAGACGAAAAGATTGTCCAAATGAGTACGACCATCGTACTTCTTATCCGGTGCACCGTAAATCGCTCCATTTTCCTTGCCCGTAAAACGGCGCACCGTCGTCGGCGTAAACATGTCCGTATCAACAACATGCCGCCGAAAGTCCGGCATAAAACGAATTGCCGATGCCTGAATCTTTTCGTACCAAACACGTTTTTGCTCCTGATACTCCTCCGGCGGTAGGTCTTTCCACTGGTCGAAATTCGCCAATGCCGTAATGCGAATCATTCCTTCCCCCAGCGGTTCGGCATAGTCGAAATTGTTCGGCGAACAAATCACGCCGCTCCGCAAATCGACAAGGTCGTCCGGCTTTTCATAGCAAAAGCAGTCGGAATCGTTGTAAAAAACAATCGTCCGGTTATGTCCCAACTGCTTCGGCTCCTTGTTCAGCACCGAAATCGTTTCAATGAAACCAAGTTGCCCAGTTCCAAGCAGATGTTGCTCCTTTGCTTCAGCAACATCGCAGAGTTGCATCGTTTCCTGCCAGCCTGCCGAAGAGAGAACATTCTTTGCTTCGATTTCGGAACCGTCGCTCAATTTGATTTTTTCGACTCGCTGGTCTTTGGAAAAAATCCGCTGTACGCCGGTGCGAAGACGAAGTTCGCCGCCGAGAGTCTTGAACTTGTTGAGCATCTTTTTCAGGATAAGTCTCACTCCGTCGAATGGTCGGGCGAAGCCCTCCAAAAAGATGGAGCGGAACATAATGCTGAACTGTCCGAATTCCATGTCGCGTTCCTTTGCACCGCCGTAGTAGAGCAAGGGGCAGAAAATCATTTCCGTCAGCGTCGGTTCGGTAATGTGTCGGTTGACAAATTCTCTGGCGGAGCCGCCGGAAACGCCGAGTCCGAGTTGATCGTAGTCGAGCAGTTCGTTGACCATCCGCATTAAGCCGTCGACTTGTTTGGGAAAGTGCCGCTGGACTTCGGAAACGAAGAGTTCGAAGTGATTGTTGAAATTCAGCCGGACATCGGGAAATGCAATCGTCGAGCCGATTTGCGGAACGAGGGCGAGTTCGTCCCATGTGAGGCGAAGGTGCCGGAGTAGTCGGGAAAGCGGACCTGACTTTGTGCCTTTGGGAACGTAGTTGGTCATGGCGTGGAGTCCCACGTCGAGGGTTCTTCCTCGTTGGCGATAGAAGGAGTTGAGTCCTCCGATGGCGTGATGTTGTTCGAGAATACAGACGCGTTGGTCGTAATGCGCCAGCCGAATTCCGGCGGCGAGACCCGACATTCCTGCTCCGATGATGACCGTATCGTATGACATGTACCTCCCCTTGCTTTTGTTCATTGTAGCATATTTTTCGGAAAAGGGTAGGAGGATATGCTGGTGTCGCAGTCCGTTAACAAGTTTGCCTCATGAGGTAGGTTGCCCACCTTTCCGTTCCAAACTGAAACTTGTCAACGGACTGTCCAAACCGCCCTCTTCCGATTGCGGCACTGCTAAAAAAATGCTACACTAATCGCACAATGATAACACCACGCACCCTCAAAGGCTTTCGCGATTTTCTGCCCGACGTAATGCTGCCGCGAGAGCGGCTTATCGAAACGGCAACCGAAGTGTTCCGCTCCTACGGCTTTTGTCCCATCGACACGCCCGCTCTGGAATACCTTGAAATACTTCAAGGCAAAGGCAGCGACGAAACCGACAAACAACTCTATCATTTCACCGATCACGGCAATCGGAAAGTCGGACTCCGATTCGACCTCACCGTGCCGCTCGCCCGATATACCGCCCAGCATTTTGCCGAATTGACATTTCCTTTCAAGCGGTATCACATCGGAAAAGTATGGCGCGGCGAAAACACGCAAGCCGGTCGCTATCGGGAATTTATGCAATGCGACTTCGATGCCATCGGCACAAAATCGCTCGCCGCCGATATTGAAATTGCCCTCGTTATCAATGATTTGCTCGTTAGACTCGGTTTCTCTCGATTCCAAATCCGTATCAACAATCGAAAGGTGTTAAGCGGCTTGTTGGACAAACATGGCATTGCGGACAAGACTACGCCGATTCTTCGGGCGTTGGATAAACTCGGCAAGATTGGAAAACAGGCAGTCTTGAAAGAGATGATCGATGCGGCAAAGATTTCCACCACCCAAGCGGAAGCGGTATTAACGCTGACCGAACTCGGCAATACAGCGCAAGAGCGGGGGGTGTCAACCCCCCGTTGCGACGAAACACTTTTAACACTGCGTTCATTATTAGCCGGTAATCCGGTGGGTGAAGAGGGAGCCGCCCAACTTGACGAGTTAATGCGCTGTGTGAAAGCATCGGGCATCCCGGAAGACCGCATCGTGTTGGACGTGTCCATTGCACGGGGGTTGGACTATTACACCGGCACGATTTACGAGACATTCCTCGACGATTTGCCGTCGATAGGGAGCGTTTGCAGCGGCGGACGGTACGACAATCTGGCAGGAGTTTATACGAAGCAGGAGTTGCCCGGCGTGGGCTCATCACTCGGTTTGGATCGTCTCATTTCGGCAATGGAAGAACTCGGCATGCTCGAAAAGACTGCTACGCCGGTACAGGTTTTTCTGCCGTTTTTTGCGGCGGATCGTCTTGGCGATTATTTGCGTTTTGCATCGGAACTTCGCCGGTCGGGCGTTGGCGTGGAGTTTTATCCTGAAGCGAAAAAGTTAGGGCAACAGTTAAAGTATGCCGACAAGCGTGGTTTTCGTTGGGCGATCATCATCGGCGAGGACGAATGGACGAAGGGAAATTGCCAAATCAAAGATTTGCGAACCGGCGAGTCGGTCGAGTGTCCGATGGCAGAGTGCGTGCGGCGATGTGCAAGGAACGCAATCTAAAAGAAGGGAACAACCTCGTTGATTACCCATGTTGGTCTTCGTATCTGGCAGACTTTTTCCGGTCTTCCCTGTTTTTCCTTGCCGTTGTATTGCAGCCCCTCGACACATCCCGAAAATCAATGCAGCCTCGCACATCCAGCGAGGATTGTACACAAACCGACACCAAGTTTTCCAAGACAACACGCAACCCTTCGCGGAACAACGCGGAAAATTCAGTGTATTTTGCGATATTCCGCGTGTGTTCCGCGTTGAAAAGTTACTCCAGCATAAAGCTTTTACCACCGCCGGCTGAGCAGGATGGTAAGTCAAGGATTTTATTTTACCTTAACGTAATGCAAATACTCAACCGTTTCGTTTCCCTTGATGTTTCGATTGCTCTGGACATCGGCTTGAAAACGTTTATACCTCTTCGTAAAGCAATGATAATCACCGCGTTGCTCTAAAATCTTTTTTATATCATCTAACGA
>Ga0099364_10010230_pt1 | contig 12911 bp, 10 predicted proteins | sample TergutTh196P3_FD_73070 | JGI IMG/M metagenome (GOLD analysis project Ga0099364, IMG submission 73070) | Microcerotermes parvus P3 segment gut microbial communities from Pointe-Noire, Republic of the Congo - Th196 P3 | ecosystem: Host-associated > Arthropoda: Insects > Digestive system > Gut ...
TGACTACGCCACTTTTTCTGATGGCTTTGGTTTTGAAGAAACTCCGGATCAGGCTTTTGCCATTCAGTCTGTGGTGGAAGACATGCTTTCCGGAAAGCCCATGGACCGGCTTATCTGCGGTGATGTCGGTTTTGGCAAGACGGAAGTTGCACTGCGTGCGGCCTTTATTGCAGCCATGGATGGCAGGCAGGTAGCCATTCTGGCTCCGACAACGCTTCTGACCGAGCAACATGCGCAGACATTTGCTGACCGTTTTGCAGCCTGGCCTGTCAGGATAGCAGAGCTGTCCCGTTTCCGGACTGCCGGACAAATCTCCCAGACACTCAAGGGCCTGGCTGATGGCAGCATTGATATCGTTATTGGCACGCACAGGCTTTTGGGCAAGGATGTCCGTTTTGCCCGCCTGGGTCTTGTCATCATTGATGAAGAGCATCGTTTTGGTGTCCGCCAGAAAGAAGCCTTAAAGGCGCTGCGAACAGATGTTGATGTCCTGACGCTGACTGCCACGCCCATTCCCAGAACACTTGGTATGGCGCTGGAGGGATTGCGCAGTTTTTCCATTATAGCTACTGCTCCGCAAAGGCGTCTTTCCATCAAAACTTTTGTCAGCAGCGAAAATGACACGATCATTCGTGAGGCCTGCCTGCGTGAATTCAAACGGGGTGGTCAGGTTTATTTTCTGCATAATGAAGTAAACACGATCGAGCATCGTCGTGCCCGGCTTGAAGCGCTGGTACCGGAAGCGCGCATTGGTGTTGCCCATGGTCAGATGCCTGAGCGTGAGCTCGAGCGGGTCATGCGGGATTTTGTTGCCCAGCGCCATAACATCCTGCTGTGTACGACGATTATAGAAACAGGTATTGATGTCCCCAATGCCAATACCATGCTCATGCATCGTGCGGACAAATTCGGGCTTGCGCAACTGCACCAGTTACGTGGCCGGATCGGGCGTTCGCACCATCAGGCTTATGCCTATCTGCTCGTCAATGATGCGCAGTCGCTCCCGAAGCAGGCGCAAAGACGTCTGGACGTGATTTTGCAGATGGATGAACTGGGCAGCGGGTTTTTTCTGGCCATGCATGATCTGGAAATCCGGGGTGCTGGCGAGATTCTGGGTGAAGAGCAGTCAGGAGAAATTCAGGGTATCGGTTTCCAGCTGTATTCGGACATGCTCAGGGAAGCGGTGCGCGCCCTGAAAATGGGCGAGGAGCCGGATTTTGATTCGTCGTTCAGGACGACTACGGAAGTCAATCTGCACTCCCCTGCTCTTTTACCGGCTGACTATTGTGCTGGTGTCAACGAACGGCTCTCCCTGTACAAGCGGCTTGCTGGCAGTGTGACGCTGGACGAGATCAGTGATTTGCAGGAAGAAATGATTGACCGTTTCGGAAAAATGCCCGAGGAAGCGCAGACACTGGTTGAATCTCACCGGCTGCGAATTCTGGCCAGAAGCGCTGGTATCATCAGGATTGATGCCCATGCAGAGGCCATTTCTTTGCAGTTCATGCAAAACCCGCCCATTGATTCCCTGAAAATCATTGATCTTATTCAGAAGGACCGCCATATCCGTCTGAGCGGGCCTGAAAAATTGCGCATTTCCGCCCAGACGCATGACGTCAGTTCCCGGATCGCAAAAATCAGGTCAACCATTCTGTCCCTTCTTTGAGTTCCTCCCCGGCCTGAAGGGAGGAGATTCCTGTGATGACAGACCGGCCTTGCCCCATACTATCCCGATACTGGCAAAAACCTCCATACAAGCTCGTGCTTCAGTCATGGGACCCGGCTATCAGAATTTCAGCCGGCATTCAGGACAAGCGTCTCCTCATGCTCCTCTTGACCCCACCCGACGCGATGAAAGATAATACCCATGAGCGCTCTGCAAGCTCCGTTCCTGCTTGCGCTCCCGTATTTTTCACGATGGATGCATTCCGTCTGTTAGACTGACACTGGATTTGACCACAGATAACTCTCCCAATTTTATTTATGATCAACCGCCCTTTTTCAAGCGTCATATGGAAGTATCTTGCAGGTGTGACGACCTTCATTTTCCCGCTGGCCTCAGCTGTTGCACTCCCGGTTACCGGCGTCACCAGCGGCGATACGCTTGCCGTACTGGACGGAGGCAGACCCCTCACTGTCAGGCTGGCCTACATTGACGCTCCAGAGCCACGTCAGCCCCTTGCAAACCAGTCCAGGCGCTCTTTGTCCATGCTCTGTGCCGGCAAACATGCCAGACTGGATGTGCTGTATCATGACCGTCAAAAACGGGCGATTGCCATTGTCCATTGCAGTGGCATCAATGCAAACCGGCATCAGGTTGCCAGTGGCATGGCCTGGGTCGATCCCGACTACAACAAGGATCCAGCCTTGGCTGATCTGCAGGAAGAGGCCCGGAAAAAACGCCTCGGGATCTGGCAGGCTGATGTTGTGACACCTCCGTGGGAATACAGGCGTCGTGGTTCCGGCAGACTTGATGGCAAAAGAACTTTTGGCGAATAAGCTGTGCCTGACAGTCTGGGAAACTGATCTGCTCATTTCGCCTGCAATCCCGGGGAAACTTCAGTAAATTTCCGTTAAATTCGGAATCTGCCAAACTGTATGTTATAGTCTTGAAAGCCGTTCAACAGCCCTATTTCCGTACATCACCATGGACGACCACCCCGAAACTGACCATACCGGACAAAAGCCACATCGGACTTTTCTGGAGCGCCTTACCTCCTTTATTTCTCCGGAACCCGAAAGTCGCACGGAGCTGCTTGACATCCTGAACGATGCGCATGCCCGGAAACTCATCTGTGCTGACACCCTTTCCATGATCAAGGGCGCTTTCAACGTCAGCGAACTTGCTGCCCGCGACATCATGATACCGCGTACGCAGATCTACACCATTGATATCACGCGCCCTATTGATGAATGGCTCGCAACCGTCCTCAAAATCGGTCACTCCCGCTATCCGGCCATTGAAGACGAGATCGACAATGTTGCCGGCATCATACTGACCAAGGACCTGCTCGCCTACTTTATTGAAAAGGAATTTGATCTGAAAGAAATCATTCGCCCGGCTGTCTTTGTTCCGGAATCCCGGCGAGCCAATCACCTCCTGACCGATTTCCAGAGCAAACGCAATCACATGGCGCTCGTTGTGGACGAATACGGCAGCATTGCCGGCCTGGTTACGATTGAAGACGTGCTGGAACAGATTGTCGGCGAAATTCATGACGAATACGATGACGAATACGATGACGAATATGAAATCCGTCTCGTCAAAGAGGGTGATGCACCCGTATGGCGCGTTTCAGCCCTGCTGGAGCTTGCCGACTTCAACGAAACCGTCGGGACCAGTTTTGATGAAGACGATGCCGAAACCATCGGTGGCTATATCGCCTATCATCTGGGCAGCATCCCGCAAAGCGGTGCCAGCTTCGATATTGATGACCTGAATTTTGTCGTTCTTGGTGCAGACACACGCCAGATTCACATGCTTCAGGTTGAAAAGCGCCCTGCAACACAACAGCCTGATAACGAAAAAGCGTAGAAAATGCCCTGTTTCCCGGTTGAGCACATAATACGACCCCATCCTGGCAATGCGCTTCCCGCTGTCTGATGAATATGTTTTTTACGCGCAGCCGAGCCCACTCGCCTCTCCACATTGTCGCTGCACTGGCAGCCGGCGCAGCCCTCATGAGTGCCTTTGCTCCGTACGGATTCTGGATCGTCCAGATACTGGGCACTGCTCTTCTCTTTCATCTGGCACTCAAGGCAACTTCTGCACGGTGGGGTTTTCTGGTTGGCTGGGCTTACGGCACTGCCTGGATGACTGGCGCAGTGTACTGGCTTTATTACTCCATGCACCAGTTTGGTGGACTGAATCACTATCTCGCCATGGCTGCCGTACTGGCACTCGGTCTTTTTATGGGGCTTTTGCCTGCCTTCGCGATCGGCCTTGGTGTCCATCTGCGCATCAGATGGCAGGCAGCCGACTTTCCGGTCGCCGTACTGATCCTGCCCGCCCTGCTCACCCTGGCCGAGTGGACCCGGGGCTGGCTTTTTACCGGACTTCCCTGGCTGGTCCTCGGATACGCGCATACTGACAGTGCGCTGGCCGGCTTTGCTCCCCTTTCTGGTGTTTACGGTATTACGCTTGCAGCCACACTGTTGTCCGGCATCATCCTCATCCTGATTCAGCGAAACGCACCTTACCGGATCTCGCTCTTCTTTCTGGCGCTGCTCATCCTTGGCAGTGGTCATGCTCTTGGCTGGGTCAACTGGACCAGACCGGCAGATCATGCCATTACGGTTCGCCTGCTTCAGGGCAATGTTCCGCAGGAGCTGAAATTCGCTCCCGCACAGATTGACAGAACCCTTGCGCTCTACAAGGACATGATACTTGCCAGACCTGCTGATCTCATTGTTACACCCGAGACCGCTCTTCCGGTTTTTCTGCACATGATTGACGTGGAGTGGTTTGACGGGCTCAGGCAATTCGTTATCGACAGCAACACAAGCCTTGCCATCGGAATCCCGGTTGCCGATTCCATCGAGCGCTATACCAACAGCCTGATTGCTGTCTCACCTGATGCTGATACTCCTCACCGCATCAGCTACCGTTACGACAAAAATCACCTTGTCCCCTTTGGTGAATTCGTCCCGCCAGGTTTTCGCTGGTTCATTGACCTCATGCATATTCCGATGGGCGACTTTACCCGGGGTCCTGCCATTCAGCATCCTTTTGCTGTAAAAGGACAGTGGATTTTACCCAACATCTGCTATGAAGACATCTTCGGCGAAGAAATTGCAGGACATATCCGTGCTGCCATCAACGAAGGCCGGCCTGAACCCGCCATTTTGCTCAACATTTCCAACATTGCGTGGTTTGGCGACAGTCTTGCGCTCCCGCAGCACCTGCAGATATCGCGCATGCGTGCCCTTGAAACGCAGCGTCCCATGCTGCGCTCGACCAACACGGGTATTACCGCAGTCATTGATGCAAAAGGACGTATACAGGGTCAGCTTCCGACCTACAGTATCAGCACTCTGGAAGCCCGTGTACAAGGGTATACGGGCATGACGCCCTATATCCGTTTCGGGAATTATCCCGCCATTACTGCGAGCTTTTTCCTTCTTTTTACGGGCATCTTCCTTGCCTGGCGCAAAAGCCGGACGTTTTGAAAAATGGCCTGCCGGTTGTCCGGGAATTTTCTATACGGCAATCGGCGCTGCTATTGCAGGGTGCGGGTCGTAGCCGGTAATGATGAAGTCTTCAAAAGTATAGTCAAGGATACTTTCCGGCTTTCTGGCAAATGACAGGGTCGGCAGTGGTCGTGGCTCACGCGAGAGCTGGAGACTGACCTGTTCGAGATGGTTGTTATAGATGTGCAGATCGCCGATGGCGTGGACAATTTCACCCGCCTCCAGTCCGGTTTGCTGGGCGATCATGTGCGTCAGAAAACCCAGACTGGCTCCATTATATGGAATTCCGAGAAAGGTATCGCCTGACCGCTGCGTCATCATGGCAGAGAGCCTCCCGTTGGAGACCCAGAACTGGTACATGACGTGACATGGGGACAGCGCCATTTTTCCATCCTGTACATTCTGCTGCGGACTTTTTGTTTCATCGGGCAGACAGGCGACATTCCAGGCGCTGATGATGTGGCGACGGCTGTTGGGGTTATTTTTAATGCTGTCGATAACACCCTGCACCTGATCGTGGTACTGCCCGTCCGGACCTGGCCAGTTGCGCCACTGTGCGCCATAAATTGGCCCCAGTTCTCCCTCTTCTGTTGCCCATTCGTTCCAGATGGTGACGCCGTTTTCGTTCAGGTAAGCGATGCTGGTTCCTCCCTTGAGAAACCACAGCAGTTCGTGAATAATCGAGCGGATGTGAAGCCGCTTGGTCGTCAGAAGCGGAAAGCCTCTGGAAAGATCATGCCGGTACATTCTGCCAAAAACGGACAGGGTTCCGGTACCTGTACGGTCATCCTTGCCAACCCCGTTATCGAGAATATCCTTTAAAAGTGCGAGATACTGCTGTTCCATGAAAAAAGTCAGATTATGAATGTTACGGGAGAAAACGGCCCGTCCCTGGAGCCGTCCATGAAATACCGGGGCCGCCTTTACGCTGACTGGGGGAAGCTGCCCTCATGCCCCGGCATCAGCCGGTGCAGGTGCCTGAACCGCCCCGCGTCAGGTCAGCATCTTGCCACTGACGATGTAGGAAAGCGACATGGAAAAACTGAATATCACCAGACATAGCCATGCATACCGGTACAGTCTCAGCGAGGGGTTTTCCGGATTGCTGCGTTCCATGAACCAGAACAGAATCGCCAGTGCGATCCAGCCTCCCATCAGGCCCGTCAGTATATTGCGCATCTGCCAGGCAAAGGGAACCAGCATGATGATGGTGCAGACCACGGCAATCAGCAGGCTTGTCAGGCGAATCATATTGACCGTTGTCAGGTACTGCTCACCGATGTTGTGATGCACTGCCTCTTCTTCTTCTTCTTCTTCACCGTCTTCCAGTTCAACCGGCATTTCCTGCCTTCCCAGTCTTTCCAGTCTTTTCAGACCTTCGGCAATATCCAGGGTTCGTGCATTTTCCTGCCGCTCCGGGCTTTCCGGACTCTGGTTTTCCTGCCGCTCCGGGCTTTCCAGGCTCTGGTTTTCCGGACTTTCCGGACTCTGGTTTTCCGCGCTTTCCCAGACCTGCTGTCTTTCCTGTCTTTCGCGGGCGGGGCCTCTTCCGAACGCTTCGAGGTCTTCTGCGGATTTTTCCGAAACCGGGACGGCTTCTTCCCTCTCTTCAGTAAAGGGTGCTTCGTGCGCTTCGTCAAAGACGTAAATGGTCGTTGTAAACCTGGACTGGGGAAGTTCTTCATCCTGTCTGACAGGTTCTTCCGGGCTCATTGCCGTTTCCACTCTTTTGCGGATATCTCCGAACCGTTCTACCGACTTTCTCTGTACATGCTCCCATCCGGGTGGACAATACTGTTTGACATCGAGTTCAACATCATCGTATTCTCCGGAGAACAGGCCTGCTTCCCGGAAAAAATGAACGACGCCTGTTACGGTAAAAATGACAGGATCTGGTGTACCATGCTCGGAAATCATGATTTCCTCGCCTTTTTGCGAGTGCATTTCCACAATCGCTCCCGCTCCTGATGCGGGTCGCCTAAAAATAATGCGAGATACCGGTATTTCCGGTAGCATGAATACCATCGCTTCTGGACTGATGTGCCTCATTAAATCCCCTTTTTTTTCAGAAACCGCACTTCCGAATATGCGCTTAATCAAAAGTTAAATGTTAACATGGCTTGTCGTAGCTGCCTGTACAAAAGTCCCAACTTTTAACTTCTTTATCTGACTTATGCGGAAACAGTCAACACTCGCGTCCTTGCTGTTGTTTTTTGTCACTCTTTTATCGGGTCATTCTGTCTTTGCCGATGACTTCGTACAGAAGGGGACATCTGAAAGTCCAGTGCCGCTTCTGGCAGCTGCCGCTACCGGTGCGCATCCTGCGGACAAAGACAGTGCGCTGGCCTGGTATCAGACGGGCACTGCCTATTCCATCGGGGATGGCGTACAGATGGACCGGAAAAAAGCATTTTACTGGTTTAAAAAATCCGCATCAACGGGATTCGTTGAAGCGCAGTATCGCGTGGGCAACTGTTATGAAGCAGGTTTTGGTACTGCCCAGGATTATACCCAGGCGGGTTTATGGTATCTGAAAGCGGCAAGCCAGGGTCATGCCAGGGCGCAATATACTGTTGGTGTTTTTTATGAAGAGGGCAAGGGTGACATGCAGGATTTTGCAGAATCTGCAAAATGGTATGCCTCTGCTGCCAGCCAGGGAATGGATGCTGCCCAGTATCGTCTTGGCTCGCTTTATGCCAGAGGGCTGGGAGTCGAAGCCAGTAACAGCCAGACTGCAAGGCTGTACACCGAAGCGGCTGAACAGGGTTATGTCCATGCCCAGGCTGCACTGGGCAAGGCTTACATGTCCGGTCACATTGTACCGCGCGACTATGAGCGTGCTTTTTTCTGGAATACGAAAGCAGCCGAACAGGGAGACAACGATTCCCGGCTGGCGGTCGGATTTGCACTGAGACACGGGCTGGGTGTGGCAAAAAATCCGGAAAAAGCGCTGGAGTGGTACACGCTTGCCGCATCAGAGGACTCTCCGGAGGCCTGGTATATTCTCGGCACCATGTACGAATCCGGTGAGGCCACTCCGGCTGACCCTGCCACTGCTTTCACTTTTTACCATAAAGCGGCTGAATACCATCATGCAAAAGCCCAGTTCAGTCTTGGCATGCTCTACGAAATGGGTCGTGGCACCGAATGGGATCGGGAAAAAGCACTCTACTGGCTGGAACAGGCTGCCAGTCAGGGGCTGCGTGAGGCACAGAGCCTTCTGGAGCTGATAGAATCGCCCTGATTCTGTTGCTGATCCGTCCGTGCCCTGAGGCGCGGATTGCGGATGCGGTAAAAAAAACGCGCCTTTGGTCAAGGCGCGCCAGGGAAGGAGAAGAATTATGAGCTACAAGCGTTTCACATTCTGATTTATTATAGGACCTGTTCCGGCGCATTCAGCAGATTGTAATACTCTGTTACACTTTATCCGGAAGATGTTACAGATCCGGTAAAATCTTTCTGACATGCCATCATATTTTGCCCTTCCCGGGCTGGTTTTGACGTCAAAAAGCTTTTATGCTGTTGCAAAAAAGTTGCAGGATGCTGCCGGATAACGCAACAGATACACGAGGCCCGTACAGCACAAACCTTGGGTACGGGTATTTTATTCACGCAATTGCTCCCTCCGGTCACAGCCGGGAGGCTCCTCCAGAGAGTCAGATGAACGAAGAACATTCTACCGCCAGGTTGATTTTTAACGATGACCGCCCTTCAGTCGAGTTGCCTGTCTACAAAGGCACAATCGGACCTGATGTCATTGACATGCGCACGCTTTTCGGCCAGGCCGACAAGCTTTCCTATGATCCGGGTTTTATGGCAACGGCATCGTGTCGCTCCTCCATTACCTACATTGACGGTGATATGGGTAAACTCCTCTATCGTGGTTACCCTATTGAACAGCTTGCTGTTTCCCGTGACTACATAGATGTCTGCTACCTGCTTTTGCGTGGGGAACTGCCCGATGCTGCAGAAAAAGCGGCCTTCGAAAAAAGTATTGCAGACAACTCCATGATCCATGAGCAGATGCATTTTTTCTTCCGCGGATTCCGGCGTGATGCGCATCCGATGGCTGTTCTCATTGCAACTGTTGGTGCGCTTTCGTCCTTTTATCATGATGATGCCCTGGACATCAACGACCCTGAACACAGGGATGCGGCTGCGTTGCGGCTTCTGGCACTCATGCCCACGCTGGTTGCCATGTCCTACAAGTATTCCGTTGGTCAGCCATTCATCTACCCGCGCAAGGAACTTTACTATACGGCCAATTTCATGCGCATGATGTTTGCTACGCCGTCCGAGGACTACGTTATCAATGATGTCCTTGTCAGGGCTCTGGATCGCATACTTCTGCTGCATGCGGATCACGAGCAGAATGCTTCCACCACGACCGTACGGCTTGCAGGCTCAAGCGGAGCGCATCCTTTTGCCTGTATTGCAGCTGGTATTGCCTGTCTCTGGGGGCCTGCGCATGGCGGTGCAAACGAAGCCGCGCTCGCCATGCTTCGCGAGATTGCCTCCGTGGACAATGTTTCCCGTTTTATCGAAAGCGTCAAGCAGCCTGACAGCCAGAGCCGTCTCATGGGCTTCGGGCACCGTGTTTACAAAAACATGGACCCCAGAGCAACCATCATACGCGAGACCTGTCACGAAGTTTTTCAGGAGCTTGGTCTGCAGAACGATCCTTTCTTCCAGATCGCACTTGAAGTCGAGCGTGTTGCACTTGAAGACGAATACTTTCTCTCCAGAAAGCTTTACCCGAATGTGGATTTTTATTCCGGTATCGTCCAGTCTGCCCTGGGTATACCCACCCACTTTTTTACCGGAATTTTCGCTCTGGCCAGGACAGTAGGCTGGATCGCCCAGTGGCAGGAGATGATTTCAGACCCGGCGCACAGAATCGGCAGACCGCGTCAGCTCTATATTGGCCAGTTGCGAAGGGATGTCCCTCCGCGACAGGGATAGGTCTGTTCGGTGCTGCCTGGTCATCCCGGGCCGGTTCAGCTGGAAAACGGAATGCCTGCAAAGGCTTCCGCTGCTTTGCGCATCAGGACCGGAAACGGTCCTGAACAGGCGCTTTCCACAGCCAGAGCGGGAGGGTGTCAGGATTCCCCGGAACCTTCCGCCGCATCGTCTTCCCAGTACGCGCTGGTGCGCAGACCGCCTTCATATTCACTGGTCACTTCCAGAGCCCGTGCGTCCGGATCCCAGTACGCACTTGTACGTAATCCGCCTTCACATTCGCTGGTAACATCCAGTACATCGTGTTCTTCCAGGGCACTGGCGGTCAGACCGGAAGGTGATCTGTCGTGTACAGACAGTATTTCCGGCATCAGATGCGGGCTGCTGGGGAACCCTCCTTCTGATTCACTGGCAACATCAAGTCCATCGTCCTCCCAATACGCACTTGTACGCAGCCCGCCTTCACATTCACTGGTAACATCCAGCGCTTCCGATTCCCAATACACGCTCGTGCGCAGACCTCCTTCATATTCACTGTATGTATCGAGTACTTCTTTCAGCGCACGGCCATCTTCTGAAGTCGTCTTTGCCTCATTCTTATCTGTCATTGTATTTCCTTTATTGATCTCGTAAATTCCAGGTACTGTATTTTCCGGCTGTTCACAAAAAAACCATGCCTGTGAAAATTTCAGTCCAAAGCTTCTTCAATTCCTTCGATTACCACCTCCCAGTAGTCGATATTATCCGTATGTGGTTCTATGGCAGCCACCAGTGTTTTATAGCGTATCTCCCCGGAGTGCATGGCCTGGTTGAGTACCTGAAGAATGCGCAGGAGAGCTGAAAAAGATTTCGCAATTTCCTGTGGCTCCCAGATGGTCATCCCGTGTTCGGCAACGTAGACCGGAAATCCGCGGGCCTGTTCTTCTGTATCCACAAAAACAGGATCACCATAATCATACCCAAAAACCAGCCATGTTGCACACCAGTCGCCTTCGTCCGTGCCGGACAGGTCATTACCGGCCATATCCACTGCATATCCCAGCTGCATGTCTGCCAGCCGGGATTCATCGGCGAATTCTATCCGCAGTGCCTGATGCATCACGGGTATCTGGTTAATCAGTTTTTTCAGGACCGGAGAAATATGCTCCATTAAAAACCTCTTTTTTGAAATTGCCTCCCCATTGTTCATTGATACCACAGCAAGCCATTCTAGGCAAGGATGCGGGCACACCTTTTGTCCGGACACAAACAAAATATAGCAAATTTGGGAAAAAAAAGGCAAAATAGCATTGTACCGTGTAAAAAGAATCCTGAGTCCCGGGTACGGCGTCCTTTTTGGTGTCAGGCTGTTCGGCATAGACAATCGCAATGCCGTAACAATCTGATTTTGCAGTATTTAATTTGCAAATTCCAGTTCAGGCACCGCCTCCGTACCTCAATAATGGGGTCGTGCCCGGGTCTCGTACTGTCCATATGAAAGGAATACGCATGGAATATGCCGTTGAATTGCCGGAAGAAATCCAGGATCAGGTTGAGACTCTGACCGAACAGGGCGAAGAAGCCATGGACCAGGGGCGCTACGAGGAGGCGCTTGACATCTTCAACCAGGCTCTTTCCGTTCTGCCGGAGCCGCGAGAAGTGTGGGAAGCCTATGTCTGGCTCAAGGCCGCCATGGGTGATGCGTGCTTTCTTTCAGACCGTTTTGAGGACGGTCTTGACCATTTTTATGAAGCTTACACCAATGCGGGTCCTGAAAACATCAATCCCTTCATTGTATACCGTCTTGGTCAAACTTACAGACAGTTGCAGGATGAGGACAATGCCATCGAGTTTTTCATAAAGGCTTACATGCTTGAGGGTGAAAGTGTCTTTGAAGACCAGGATGATCTTGTCTATCTGCGCAATCGTGTCGCGCTTGACGGGCTTGAGGACGACGATGATGACTATGATGATGACGATGACTTTGGGGGGAGGAACTTTGATGATGAAGGTTTCTCCCGGGGTTATATCCCGCGGGATGATTACGAGGATTATGGTGATGACTGACAGGCGGTTTTGAATCGGGTACAGACTACCGGACCGGAACCGGATGTTGACAGGGAGAGGCCATGCCTGTTGAAGGTGGTCTCTCCTCTTTTTTTTTGGATTTCGGATCGTGACACCCTGGCTCCTGCGCTTTCTCCCGGCACTGAAAGTGGCAGGGTGTTGCGTTTATAAAACACCGTTCTGCTCAAAGCGCCATTTTTCTGAAAAAAAAAAGCAGATCATGTTCGAGTGCGACGCCCTTTGTCACGCTCGTGCGTTATAACAGTATCAGGCGCACAAGAGTCACTTTGAGTCCGGCACCGGAAAATACACCATTCTGTCTGTATTAATCCTGTGGTGAATGATTTCAGAAATGTGCTTCAGGCCTTTGTTTTATGCTGCCATGTTTTTGATGAAATGCCGTTGCAAATCTCAAAAGCAGCTTATGAGCAAAGGAGCGTGAAGCACTTTTTTGCCAGTAGTGTCTTTTTGGCGCTCTGCGAGTTACCAGGCAGCTCGACCCTTTCTGCTTGAAAGAATTGTCTGCCTGTTTTATATTAGTACTGTAGTAATGGAGGCTTTAAACAGCTTCGATAAGCCTACAAAATACTAGAGTTTTATAGTATTTAACGAAGTGCGCAGAAGTCCCGCTCAAAATCGCGAACGTAAGCGAGAGTTTCAGTGGGGATAGAAAGTGCCCGCCCGCTAGGGCTGCAAGGAAATGAACAGAAGTAATT
>Ga0099364_10010231_pt1 | contig 12911 bp, 14 predicted proteins | sample TergutTh196P3_FD_73070 | JGI IMG/M metagenome (GOLD analysis project Ga0099364, IMG submission 73070) | Microcerotermes parvus P3 segment gut microbial communities from Pointe-Noire, Republic of the Congo - Th196 P3 | ecosystem: Host-associated > Arthropoda: Insects > Digestive system > Gut ...
TGTTTACAGAATATTCCATACGGATTACAGGAAGAATGAACGGAGAATCGTTGCCGAAACAATCAGAAAAATACAGGCGCCAAACCACGAAGCGGCTGTTTTCGAGGTATCGGGGTCGCCGCTCGAAAATTTAGAATACACTTTTACGCCTCCAATCAGCCCGATGACTGCCCCAATAGCGTAAATCAGTTTTGTCGCGGGGTCAAAATAAGAGGTGACCATTTGGGTTGCTTCTGTGATGCCGGCAGAGCCGTTACCCTGTGCGTAACTGTTTCTGGTAGTCATGTAGAAAACGACCACCGTAAATAAAAATCTCTCAATCTTTTTAGTCATAATAATTTTTAATAGTGCCGTGAGGTGGGATAGACCTCACGGCGGTTAATACTGTTTACTTAAATTTTAGTGGTAGAAAGGAAAAACGGATATAAACGTCTTAAATTCCTTATTCTAAATGCTTAATTGATTTTACCCATACTCTCGCTCTTTCATCTCTCTAATTTATTAATCATAAATACCTGTATCATCTAAAAAACTCTCTACATCGAAATTCTTCCATTCATTTTCATTTCCATAATCAACACTGTCGTTTTCGTCTGTCGGGTAAATGCTTTGAACATGCCGTTCAATTATCGCCTTTATCCGTTCTGCTTTCCCCGTGTCACCCGAAACCAATTGCTCGAACATATCGGTTTTTTCAACTCTGAAAAGGATAGCCCCTTTTTCATCCGTTGGATTTTCAACAGCCGCCGCTGCTTCCGTTATTTCCTCAATGCTCAAACCACTGCTTACGTTTTCCGCATTGTTTCCCAATATTTGCCTTAACTCTTCGGCTTCTTCTTCCAAATCTGCCGTTTCATCTGTTTCGTCATCCTCGTCAGGTTCGATTTCAAGTTCGTCGGGATTAGGTTCGTCTTGCGAGAACACCTCATTCATTTTTTCCTGAGGAATAATCGCACTCCTTTCATCGCTTCCGGCTGCAAATATAGGCGGTTTTTCATCCTGAATATCAGATTGTAAAAGCGTGGTGCGGTTTGTCGCATTTTGTCCGCTTTCAGGTCGGACAAACCGGCTTTTTATTATCATTTCCGACAAATCCGGCTCCGTTTTTTGCGGGTTTTCATCATCCGTTTTTGGAGAAATCTGCTTTGGAAATGCAATCCTATAGAGCAGATACAAGGCAATGAGCATAATCATTATTGCAATCGTTTTCATGCTATACATTATTATATTAAGTCCCTGCGCTCTTTTTTGTACAAATCATTGATTTCGTCCCTGTGCAGTTCCAAGTGCTGCAACAGTACATTGTCAATATAACCGCCAACGGTAACATCCCTGTCGGCTATTACCCTGACAATTTCCGAAATCGTGTTATGGATTTTGCGGCTGATATATACACACGACCGTTCTTTCAGTTCATTCCGTTGCAGGAACAGGCTACTGTAATCCACATGATTGCGTTTACGTTTCACAGGCTCTTTCGATACCTTGATTTCATCTTGATAATCAGGTTGTACCGCGACAGATTCAACGGGCTTTGCCTGAATATTGGTCTGACTATTCCCCGAATTATTATCCTGCTCAAAGATAGATTGAAGCAAAGCGGCTTCATCAATTTCTTCAACATCACGTTTAAATTTTGTCATAAGTTGTAAGGTTTAGAATGATACATAATTCATCTGCTAACTCATCAATCCTGCTGCCTTTCAGTAATGCCTTATCAGCCGGAAAAAGTGTTGAACGGAATACGCTGCTACGCTCGATCGACATTTCCTTACGGAAACGAATACTGTTTGGCAGGCTGGTATTCATTACCGACAACCCCATTTCGCCAATCGCAGCATCGTAAGCCTCATACAACGGCGTACTTTCGCGGTTGTCAACCATATTCCAAAAGAGGTACAACCCTTTGAGGTTGCCTTTGTTCAGGTTGATAATGTGGTCGTTAAGCATCGTAGCATATTGCAGTGTACTTTCCAGAACTAAACGGTCGGCGCTAATAGGGGTAAAGATGTAGTCCATTGCTGCCAGCGTTTTAATAACGCCTTCACTGTTAAGCGTTCCGGGCAGGTCAAAGAAAATCACGTCAAATTCCTTTTGTGTGCTGTCAATCAAGGCTTGCGCATCTTTTATGGCATTCTCCGGCATACTTGCCTTGACCGGATAGGCTTTGATACCAAGCGTGCCGTACATTTCATAAGCCATTCGTTTGAAATAGTTGTCTTTAATAACCAATTCCCCGTCACGCTTACGCTCGTTCACAATGCTGTGCTGTGGAAAATCACAATCAACAACCACAACATGCAACCCTTTTACATAATGCAGATAACTCGCCATAAGTACAGTTATGGCAGTTTTACCCATACCACCCTTTTGAGTGGAAAATGCGACAAATAATGTTTCTTTTTTCATTTCTTTAATAATTTAATTAAGTGAATAACTATTGATTTATATTTGTAAGACTTCATTTATTCAGCGATTTACATCTTTTCATCAATGTATCGTTCAATCCATTAATCCATACGTCAGTACGGCAATAAGTATTTATCCCAATACGTCAGTACGTCAATAATTCAATACGTCAGCACATCAGTGTTGATTTACAGCAGCAATTCAGTACGTAAGCATTAACGCAAAACAGTATTCCTGCAAAACAGCAAATCATTACCGACACATATCTGTACTTCAATGAACATTTGTTGATTTACGACAACAAAGAAACAGGTAAAAAAGTACTATTTTTCGGTCCCGTTCGTAGTTGGCTGCATTTGGCTGAATTATGGTATGGTTTGTCCGATTTGACGATGCAGTCTATCTGAAAACCCACGCCTAACTTTGCAGCGAATTTCTAAAACCGTTATTATGATGCAAAATAAATGTGCATTTTCAGTCCGAAGCACCGTTTCGACAAACGGAAAAATCAATCAAACCAACCCGAAAGCAAATCGGGTTATTCTAAAATCGAATCAGGCTAAAGCCCAATCCCGCCATAGCGGGATTTTATTTGCGCCGGCAAATGGCAAGTTGTATTTTGAGTGCCTCAAAATATTTTCAGTACCTGAAAATCACTTGCCCTTACAGGGAGTAAAAACGCCGCCGAAGTTGGCATTTTTATTGGAAATCCGTAGTTGTGTCTGTTCCCGATACGAACTTCAATTCGTGTTTAATAATGTATAATATTTTCCGCCCCCCCAAAAAATCAACAATATGACAACTGAAAAAAACAAACCCAAACAGGTGGGGCGCAAACCCAAAGCCGACCCTTGCCGACATCGTCTTGCTATCAACCTGAACGATGCCGACTTCTCTCAATTCCTGACGCTATTCGAGGCTTCGGGACTGTCCGACAGGGCGAATTTCATCACATCCTGTATCTTCAACCGCCAACTGAAAGTGGTAAAAATTGACAAGGCGGCAATGGATTATTACATGCGACTTACCACTTTTCATTCGCAGTTCCGCGCAATAGGCGTCAATTATAACCAGATAACAAAAGCATTAAAAGCAACTTTCACCGAGAAAAAAACGCTTGCATTTCTCTACAAATTGGAGCAGGCAACGCTTGAATTAGTCAAATTACAGCACAAAATAATTGCTCTCACAGAGGAATTTAAGTCCAAATATTTCTGATTTGGAAAATGGAAAATTAAAAAAGACGAAAGATGATTGCCAAAATCAGTTCAAGTAATAACCTCTACGGTGCACTATCCTACAACCAAAACAAGGTTGATGATGCCCATGCAAATGTCATTTTTGCAAATAGAATGATAGAATCGGTCGATGGAAATATTGACATTCATGCCTGTTTACATTCCTTTGACCCTTACCTTTTAGCCAACAAACGGACGGAAAAACCCGTACTTCATGTCTCATTAAATCCCGACCCGAAAGACTGTTTGACCGACCAGCAACTGTCCGGCATAGCACAGGAATATATGCAAAAAATGGGTTACGGAAACCAGCCTTTTATCGTGTACAAGCATGAGGACATCGAACGAACGCACATTCATATCGTTTCATTACGCGTGGATGAGAACGGTAAAAAGATTAACAGCGACTATGAACACCGCCGCTCAATGGCGGTTTGTCGTGAGTTGGAACAACAATACGGTTTAGTCCCTGCCGACCAAAAGAAACACAGGGAAGGCGTACCGCTAAAACCTGTCCGCTATCAGGCAGGTGATGTTAAACATCAAATCGCCAATGTTATCCGTCGGGTTGCGCGGGATTATAACTTTTTGAGTTTGAAAGAATACAGGGCGTTGCTTACATTATACAATATAGGTATAGAAGAAATTCGCGGCGAAGTGAAAGGCAAAGCGTACAAGGGTCTGATTTATTCCGCCCTGAACGAAAGAGGAGAGAAAGCAGGTAATCCGTTCAAATCGTCATTGTTTGGCAAAAGTGTTGGCATCGAAGCGTTGGAAAAGCGGATTGAAAAGTCTGCGAAAATCATTAAGGAAAAGGGATTAAAAGAACGTAGTAAACGAGTTATTACCGCTGCCATACGCACCTCTAATAATCGTTTCGATTTTGAAAAAGCATTGGAAAAACAGGGCATGTCGGTTGTTTTCCGCACCAACGATGAGGGACGTATTTATGGCGCTACCTTCATCGACCACGAAAAGAAGTGTGTTTTCAACGGTTCTCGTTTAGGCAGGGAGTTTTCGGCAAATGTATTCAATGACGTTTTCATCGGTCACAGACAAACTCCCGAACAAAGAGTTGAACATTCAGACCACCGATCCGGGCATGAAAATGAAAACCGACAACCCGACAAGTTAAACATCGAAAATTCCAACTCCGGCGGAATTTTCTCGCTGTTCATCCCCGATTTTTCACCCGCCAACGACTACGAAGAACAAGCCTTCCTCCGTCGAACAAAAAAGAAAAAGAAACAGCAACGACATTTATAAAATATTCATATTCAATTATTAGATTATTATGCAACAGGAAGACGATTTAAGAGGCTTGGCAAAAACCATCGAGTTCATGCGGGCAATTAGCATTTTATTTTGTATGATACACATTTATTGGTTTTGCTACCAATACATTGTAGATAGCGGGGTCAATATCGGCGTTGTCGATAAAATACTGATTAACTTTAACCGAACTACAGGTTTATTCTCGTCTATTTTGTGGACAAAACTGTTTGCTGTAGTATTTTTAGCATTGTCGTGTCTGGGTACAAAAGGCGTAAAAGAAGAAAAAATCACTTGGAGTAAGATATACATATTCCTGTTCTTTGGTTTTATTTTCTTTTTTCTGAATTGGTGGCTGCTGTATTTGCCCTTACCGTTAGTCGCCAATACAACCTTGTATGTGTTTACATTAACCTTGGGATTTGTCCTTTTATTAGTTGCCGGAAACTGGATGAGCCGATTACTGAAGAACAACCTCATGGACGATGTTTTCAATCTTGAAAATGAAAGTTTTATGCAGGAAACACGCCTGATTGAAAACGAATATTCAGTCAATCTGCCTACCCGTTATTTCTACAGGAAGAAATGGAACAAAGGCTGGATAAACATCGTCAATCCATTCCGGGCGAGTATCGTACTCGGCACACCCGGCAGCGGCAAATCGTATGCCATTGTAAACAACTACATCAAACAGCAGATAAAAAAAGGATTTTCGATGTATGTCTATGATTATAAATTCGATGACCTCTCAATAATAGCCTACAACACCATACTCAACAACATGGACAAATACAAAATAAAACCGAAATTCTATGTGATAAACTTCGATAACCCACGCAAATCGCATCGCTGCAACCCCATTGCGCCGGAATTTATGACCGACATTTCCGACGCCTACGAAAGCGCCTATACCATCATGCTTAACCTCAATAAAACGTGGATACAGAAGCAGGGAGACTTCTTTGTCGAATCCCCAATAATCCTGTTGGCAGCCATAATATGGTATTTGAAAATCTACCAAAACGGCAAATATTGCACCTTCCCTCACGCTATTGAATTTCTCAATCAAAAATATGTTGATATATTCCCGATTCTAACCTCTTACCCTCAGTTGGAAAACTATTTAAGTCCCTTCATGGATGCTTGGGAGGGTGGCGCCCAAGACCAATTACAGGGACAAATTGCATCGGCAAAAATCCCGCTATCACGTATGATTTCGCCCCAACTTTATTACATTATGACCGGAAACGATTTCACGTTGGATATAAACAATCCGGACGAGCCAAAAATCCTTTGCGTCGGCAACAACCCAGACCGTCAAAACATCTATTCCGCTGCATTAGGACTGTACAACAGTCGCATTGTCAAACTGATAAACAAAAAGGGACAACTTAAATCATCGGTAATAATTGACGAGTTGCCAACAATCTATTTCAGAGGATTAGACAACCTGATTGCCACAGCCCGAAGCAACAAGGTAGCCGTTTGTTTGGGATTTCAGGATTTCAGTCAATTAAAACGCGATTACGGCGATAAGGAGGCGGCGGTCGTGATGAACACGGTGGGAAATATTTTTAGTGGTCAGGTGGTAGGTGAATCGGCTAAAAACCTGTCGGAGCGCTTTGGTAAGGTTTTACAAAAACGGCAATCAATGACCATAAACCGGCAAGATAAATCAACTTCCATCTCAACACAGTTGGACAGCCTTATTCCGGCAAGCAAAATATCCAACCTCACACAGGGCATGTTCGTAGGTGCAGTCAGCGACAACTTCGACGAGCGCATAGAACAAAAGATTTTTCACGCAGAGATAGTGGTCGATTCCGCCGCCGTATCCCGTGAAACCAAAAACTACAAACCAATCCCCGTCATCGCCGATTTCACAGACGACAACGGCAACGATACCATGCAATCCGACATCGAACTGAACTACAACCAAATAAAAAAAGACGTTAAGCAAATCGTCGCCGACGAACTTCGCCGAATATCCAAAGACGACAATTTAAAACACCTGATAAAGACGGAAAAATAACATTTTATTACAGTCCGTTTGAGGGTATAGTCAGCCAAACCATACCAACGTATGGACAAACAGCGCCATCTGTCTGAAAAGTCTTTTCTACCCGATAAAGTCCATATACTTTTACGCTGCATTGATATTGATGCAAAACATTTAAAAATAAAGTAATATGAACGAAAAATTAAAAGACCAAGATGTCTTATTAGTCAAAGAAAAAGGCAAAGACGAACTGAAAGCAGTTAAAATGGACAAAGACGGTAAACTGAAACGTGCCAAACCCGACAACGGCGAAAACCCCGATTTCCTGAAACTCGACAAAAACGGAAATATTTTAGAGAATTTCTATGAAAACTTCAATCGTCAAGTAAAAAACCCGACACAGTTTGAGTTCTTCCGTATTCCGGTAGAAAAATTTAAGGAAGTATTTGAAAAGTTGCAGGATGCTTTCCGTCATCCCGACAAACCTGAAAATAACCAAAAGCAGGAAAATACTCTAAAAGAAGCCCCCAAAACCTTCCGTAAAAAAGAACTTTCCGAAGACCAGCGAAGCAGAATGAACGAGGGTAAGACTGTTTACATTGACGGACTGGAAGACAAAAAAGGAAAAAAATACTGCGGATACATCACTTTGAATAAAGAAACAGGAAAAACCGATTTCATGTTCCCGAAAGACTATAAGGAAGCCCTTGCAGCCGGAAAGATTATCCCCGACGACCGACACAAAACGCAGGTAGCAGTCAACTCCGAAGGTAAAACCAACGAGGCTACAAAGAACGTAAAACAGCCTTTGGAAAAGGGACAAACCAAGCCCACCGAAAAGCAGGCTGCAAAGCAAACGGAAAAACAGGATACGGAAAAGACCCGAAAATCGAAACGTATAAAAATGTAAAGTAATAATAGTATTAATCACTTATAATCAAACAATATGAAGTGTATCATCGCAGAAAAGCCCTCAGTAGCCAGAGAAATAGCCGCAATTATTGGAGCAACCAACAAAGAAGACGGATTTTTATTCGGCAACGGCTATACCGTCACATGGGCATTAGGTCATTTAGTCCAATCCGCCATGCCTGAAGATTACGGTTTTACAGGATTCGTCAGAGAAAACCTGCCGATTATCCCCGAAACGTTTATACTCAAACCCCGCCAAGTCAAAGAAGGCAAAGAATATAAACCCGACAGCGGAGCATTACGACAACTCAAAATCATTACCCGCCTGTTCGACCGTTGCGACATGATTATCGTAGCAACCGATGCAGGACGCGAGGGTGAATTGATTTTCCGGTACATATATCATTATGTAGCGTGCAGAAAACCTTTTCAACGTCTATGGATAAGCAGCCTGACCGAAAAAGCAATAAAAGACGGATTAAACAATCTGAAATCCGGCAGCGATTACGACAACCTTTATCAAGCCGCAAAAGCAAGGTCTGAAGCAGACTGGCTGATAGGCATCAATGCAAGTCAGGCGTTAAGTATTGCTGCAGGCAGAGGCGTATTCTCACTCGGACGGGTACAAACTCCTACATTGGCAATGATATGTAAGCGTTTTTTAGAAAACAGAGACTTTGTTCCGGTTCCATTCTGGCAAATCAAAGCCATGATGGAACAATCTGGAGTAACATTTGCCGCTATCAGTCGCGAAAAATACGACAACCGTCAAACCGCCGATAACATTTTCCAACTTTTGCAAACACAAAAAACACTCTATGTTAAGTCCGTCGAAAAGAAAGAAGTAAATCAAGAGCCACCCTTATTGTACGACCTTACCACCCTGCAAAAAGAAGCCAACAGTAAACACGGTTTTTCGGCAGACAAAACGCTGTCTCTAGCCCAAAAACTGTACGAAGCAAAACTAATCACATATCCACGCACAGGTAGCCGTTACATATCGGAAGACGTATTCGACGAAATCCCGCAATTAATCAAAGTTTTAAAAAGTCACCCTCGATTCGGCGGCTATGCGCGGACATTGAGAGATGCAGCATTAAATAATCGCAGCGTGGATACAACGAAAGTAACCGACCATCACGCACTATTGATTACCGATAATCCTGCAAACGATTTATCGGGCGACGATAAAACCGTTTATGAAATGGTAGCCGGTCGGATGTTGGAATCCTTCTCAAAAAAATGTATCAAAGATGCAACGACTATAACCTTTACCGTTGGCGATACGTATTTTGAAACCAAAGGATCAGTCATCAAACAAGCCGGCTGGCGTATCGTATTCGGCGAGCAGGAAGAATCCGGCGAAAGTGAAAGTGAAACCGCCAATCTGTCCGACGTACGGCAAGGCGAACAACTACCGGTTATTCAATCAGAAGTATTAGAAAAGCAAACAAAGCCAAAGTCATTGCACACCGAAGCATCGCTTCTGACAGCCATGCAGTGCGCTGGCAAGGAAATAGAAAATGAAGCCGAGCGTGAAGCCATCAAAGAATCGGGCATAGGAACACCTGCCACCCGCGCCACAATTATCGAAACCCTGTTTACGCGCGATTATATCCGCAGAGAAAAGAAGTCGTTAATCCCCACCGAAAAAGGTTTATCCGTTTGCGAAATCGTCAAAGACAAGCGCATCGCCGACGTTTCGATGACCGGCAATTGGGAAAACACTTTGGCTCAAATTGAAAAAGGCGAAACGTTACCCGAAACATTTCGCAAAGCAATTGAAATCTACACCCGCCAAATCACAACCGAATTATTAGACACTTCTATTACAGGTACAAACAACAGCGCCTGTGTTTGTCCCAAATGCAAAACAGGCAAAGTGAGTATCTACTCAAAAGTCGCCAAATGTGCAGAAGTAAATTGTGGATTTGTCATTTTCCGCACCATCAGCGAAAAACAACTCTCCAACACCCAAGTCACAGATTTACTGACAAAAGGCAAAACCGAAGTCATTAAAAATTTCAAGAGCAAAGCCGGCAAACCATTCCCCGCCGCCCTGAAATTTGATGAAAACTTTCGTGTTATCTTTGATTTTCCACCGAAAAAAGTGAAAAAATAGTACCTTTACCACCAAAATCAAAGTCATGATGGTCAAAAAACTGTTCACGACGGATTTTAGTGGTGAGCGTTCGGGAGGGATACCCGGACGCTTTTTTTTTATCATGCTTCAACTAATTCGGTTGTTTCTCCATTTGTAGTTAAAAAAAGTATTGCAATATCTGATGTTACTCCTACAAATAATTTAGCATACTTTGGCTCTAAACCTTTGAAATCAGAATCTTTTCCATGTCCTGTTCCATAGGAATTTCTCAACTCCGACATGCCTTGAACTACTGACATAATTCCACTTAATATCTGTTTTATGGCTTTTTCAGCCTTTTCTGGTTCTGACACTTGTTTCGGCATGAAATCAAGATTCGAAGTGGTTTGTTTTATCAACTGGGGTAAAGTCCAATATGGGTCAATAGCAATGTATTTTTGTTTAAGTATAGATTTACAGACAGTTTCAAGAAGTTCTTTTGCAGTACCGATTGCCAAATCCGTATCTTTAACGATGGCTTCATTCATAATATTGATTTTTGTATTGACATATTCGGTGTTTAAATATTTTTTTATTTCGACTTTATTATTGATTAATTGGCTTTGTCCCAATTCTTTTGTGCGTCCTCCAAAAATCGGTTTACGAGAAATTTCATCTACTTGAATTATTTCAAAACCATCTGCTTCCAAATGTTTATTATATATTTCTAATAGACGAGAAATATCGTCGGGACTGGTACGAATAGTAGGGTGGATTGTCAATGATAAGAATTTCAGATATGATTCGTCATCACAATAAAATAAATTTATTCGAGTATCGGAATATATCCAATTTTCGTCCCAATCGAAATTATTAACCGTGTGCTGATATATATCGTCATAAGCGTTATTGTAACGATAATCTCTTGATTTTAATTTTTTTAAATCGATAAGCCTTGCTAAAAAATCAGGTTCATTAAGATTTCCATGATACAATAATTTTTCAATTTTCATCTCATCTGCAATATATTGACGGGTTATACTTGTTATTCTATTTTCTTCTTTCATGGAGTGCTAAATTCTAATTTCCTATGTATTAATGATATTGTTGACAATATATCCAAAGCATCTTCTTCGTTAATTTCCCAAATTATTTTGGGAGCATGTGCGGTTGTATTACGGAACATACCGAATACACCTCTTATCAGATTTGCAAAACCCTTATGCTCACTTTCTTTTGTTTCAGTGGAAAGGTCATTGATTTTTATTAGTGGATTTCTTACTGAAAATGCCTTATTTATCAATTCACTACCATCATCAGTAAGTCCGGTCTTTTGCCGAATAGTTTCTGCTATACTTTTAACTGCTTCAAATACTGAATGGAAGTAATTATTAGTCAATAATTCCGCATTACAATATTCAAATATTTTTGCGTGAGCATTTCTTGTTTTTAATTTACTTTTCAGTTTATCAGCCTTTTGTTCAGCCTCTGAAATTGTCTTTGAAATTATAGTTGATTGAAATTTCCCTGTTTCCGTAAATACAAGTCCAATAAAAGATAATCGTTTATTTAATTCGAATCGAATTGCTTCAAATTCATTTAATCTTCCAACGAATCTGGCAGGATTCATTGATTTATTTATGAATGTAAGTATATTATTTGAAAGTTGCTTATTATACTGAAATGTGGTAAAAGCATTGAATAATCGCTTCCATTTTGTATTGGTAGCATCTATATCAGTAATATCCACTTCAGCAAGGAACTTTGCGATTTCAGTCCCAGTTAATCCATTGTGAGTATCAGCAATCACTCTGCAAATACCTTCCAAAACACTCCCATCAATTGGAGGATATATTTTTTTGACTTTCGTATTGTTTTCCATTACTTCACATTCTCTCTTTTAATTATAATTTATGATAATACTTCAAACGCCCTATACACTTTGGAAAAAGAACCTTGTTCAGGTTCAGTGCGTTTAGCACATTGGATTGCTCGCGATAATTTATTTTCCGAACACATATCTCTTACCCACTTCTCTTTTTCGAGAAATGAGGCAGTTTTTTCGTATGTCGGAATATATTTTTTTAAGACTGATTCGGCTTCATTTGAATCAATGAATTGGCGATTGGTGTCCAAGTAATGTAACAGGAACCAAAATTCGATTGATGGCAGGCTGTCGCAAAGGACAAGATTTTTATTATTCCGATACCTGTTTTGAAGTTGTGCCAATTTTCTGCGCTCACTTTCGTTATGTGTAGAAACATCGGCATCAAACACGCAAATAACAAAAATGTCATCACGTAACAGTTCCTCTATTTTCTTTCTCATTTCCGCAATGTTCGTATTTCCGAAGAATCGCGGTTTGATAGTACATTGATAACAAAAAATTCTTTTGATATGCGCAAAGTAATATTGCTCTGTAATACCTTCCCCGACAATGTAAATGCCGGGTTTGGGTTCTCGCATTTTTTGTTTTCGTCCGCCCATTATATTAAATATTAGGTATAGCGCCAAACTTGCCGTACCTGTATGCCTTTTGCAACGAACTCATACGGTTTACTCCTCTAAAATCTGATAAAGAATACAGTTCCGTTGCGCCGCTCTCTTTCTTGTTTGTGAACCAGATGCTATCTTTCCGCAACAAATCGTCTTCTTCCAGAAGCCCGTCATAATGGGTGGTCAAAAGTAATTGAGATTGTCCCTTTTGTTTGAAAAAATCCTCAATAATAAATTCAACCAATCGGGGATGCAGTGATGATTCTATTTCATCAATAGCCAAAAACGCATTGTCTTCGATTGTTCGACGAATTACTCCCGCCAAACCAAAAGTGCGTAATGTCCCTCTTGATTGATTATTTTTCAATAACGTATAAAACCTCTCTTCCCCTTTATCATTTACAACCCTGTGTTTAAATTCCGTTTGAATAATTTTCAATGTTTTATCTCTTTTTATCCGTTCTTTTTCATCATCGGGAATTTTTGATAAATCATTTACTAA
>Ga0099364_10010232_pt1 | contig 12909 bp, 13 predicted proteins | sample TergutTh196P3_FD_73070 | JGI IMG/M metagenome (GOLD analysis project Ga0099364, IMG submission 73070) | Microcerotermes parvus P3 segment gut microbial communities from Pointe-Noire, Republic of the Congo - Th196 P3 | ecosystem: Host-associated > Arthropoda: Insects > Digestive system > Gut ...
AATATCAGCCTAATCATGGACGTTTTCATGGAAATGACCGTTGAATTAGGCCGTACTCGAAAATTAATCAAGGAAATCCTGAGCATGGGCGAAGGAACGATTATTGAACTGGATAAGCTGGCCGGTGAGCCTGTAGATATTCTGGTAAATCATAAGCTTATAGCTAAAGGCGAAGTAGTAGTAATTGACGAGAACTTTGGTGTCCGGGTAACAGAAATTGTTTCTCCCATGGAAAGAATGAATGAAATGGGCTAGTATAAAAATTCTTTTTATGCTATAAACTTGACCAAGTAATAATTATCTAGTGTAATTATTGTCGGTTTTTACTTGGGAGGGGAAAAACTGAAATCCAGTCGCAATATTCATCGAGCGGCTTTATTAGCCGCTGTTTTCATCTTAATAGCAATTCCCATATATGCTCAGAATCAGGAGCAGCTTCTTTTAGTGTCTCCTGAAGAATCATTACTACTGGGGGAGACGCAACCTCAGGCTGCTGCAGGAGATACTGCGTCTTTCTGGATTATTGTTCGTATGGTTCTAGTTCTGGCAATGGCGGCTCTTGCTATTTATGGGGTGGTGTTTTTTATTAAACGCCTTGCCCGTCCTCCCCAATCCAGGGATCCTCATCTGAAAATTTTAGCTTCTGTTCCTTTGGGGGGAGATAGTTTTGCCGCAGTTATTTCTGTCGGTACTAAAGCATGGCTCGTGGGCGGAGGATCAGGCAGCGGTCTTTCCTTAATTTCTGAGATTGAAGAGCAGGAGGCATTGGAATCCATGCTCCTGGATGAAGCTCAGAGAAGAGCAGAAACGGCGGGAAATAGATTTCCTGATTTCCGTTCATTTTTACATCGTTTGGGCGGTGTAAGTCAGAGGACTGAAGGAAGCGGTTTTAATGCCCATACTCTTTCTCTGCGAAGACACCAGGAAAGATTAAAGGGGATAGGAACATGAAAAGACGGTTTTTTGTCCTTTTAATATTTATTTCTCTTTTAACAGTTCCGGAATTAAAAGCCCAAACTGTTTTTCCTGATATGGCTACCCAGGGCAGCATGGACATACCTGCACCTCTTACTACTCCTGCTATTCCCTTTATTGATCTTGCAATACGGAATCCCGAATCCGGCCAGGAAGTAGCTTTTTCTCTTCAACTACTCCTCCTTTTGACTGTTCTTTCTCTGGCTCCCAGCATTATAATTTTAATGACCAGCTTTTTAAGAATAGCCATTGTATTAGATTTTATAAAACGGGCCCTGTCTCTTCAGCAAGTACCCCCTAACCAGATACTAATGGGAATTGCATTTTTTCTTACCATTTTTATTATGTGGCCCACATTTTCAACTATTTACGAAAATTCTTTAAGGCCCATGGCTGATGGTGAAATTGGTGTAGAAGAAGCTTATCGTGAAGCGGAAGCTCCTATGAGGCTTTTCATGTATAGTCAAATGCAATCCAGACCGGAGAATATTCGTCTTTTCATGGCCATGCGTGGTCTTGATAGGCCTAATACTCTGGCTGATGTACCAACTTATGTTTTAATTCCAGCTTTTATACTTAATGAATTAACAGTGGCCTTTAGGATAGGCCTTTTCCTGTTTATTCCTTTTATTGTAATAGACATGGTGGTAGCCAGTGCCCTGATGTCTATGGGTATGATCATGCTTCCCCCGGTAATGATCTCCATGCCTTTTAAGCTCATCCTTTTTATTCTGGTTGATGGATGGTCGCTTTTGACGGATCAGATTATCCGTTCATTTATGCGGTAATTGAGGTAAATAATGAGTATAGGTGATGTAACTGCTCTATTAAGGGGAGCGATTTTACAGGTGCTTATGATAGCATCACCCCTGCTACTCTCTGCCCTATTGGTAGGTTTGGTGGTTGCGATTCTGCAGGCAACTACTTCAATCCAGGAGCAGACTTTAACCTTTGTACCCAAGATATTTGCAATTCTTTTGATGCTGGCTTTTCTGGGAGGATGGATGTTCAGTTCCCTTAGGGATTTTACAATAGAACTTTTTCGGAGAATACCGGATATGGTCCATTGATGGGGGGAAAAAAAGATTTTTTGAGGTAGGAGTTGATAGAAGAGAGATTTATTAATGAAATTTTAACGGCTGGACCGGTTTTTCTCTTGATTGCTGTCAGGGCATTTGCCATGATCCAGACTGCGCCCCTTCTGTCTTCCGATTCCATTCCGCAAGTAGTAAGACTTTCCTTATCCGGATTTATAGCTTTTACAGCTTTTCCATCCGCTTATGTTTATGATTCGGTTTTATCACCCTTTGGGCTTAGCTTTATTTTTTTAATTATCGGGGAAGCCCTTATCGGTATTATTATCGGTTTTTACCTTTCCTTAATATTTGCTGCTTTTGTTACTGCAGGTCAGTTTTTTTCCCTTCAAATGGGTTTTGGTGCATCTGAAACCTTTGACCCCCTGTCCCAAATTGAAAATCCCCTGATGGGCCAATTCCTTAACCTGGTTGCCATGATAGTATTTATTACAATCGATGGTTTTAGAGAACTTTTCCTTGGTGGTTTTTGGAGATCTCTCCAGAGCATAAATGTGATGAGCTTAATTTCCGGCAGAGATACCATAGTAACAATGCTCCTTTCAGGGCTCTCCCGCCTTTTCCTGGATGCAATGATCATCAGTCTTCCCATACTGGGAACTCTTTTTTTGACTTCCCTGGCTACAGGTCTTATTTCCAAGGCCTCTCCCCAGATCAATATATTATCCGAAGGCTTCCCAATTTCTATTATGACAGCTTTTATTTTGATTTTTGCGACCATGCCTTTCCTTACAGAAGCTTTTAGCAGGGTAATTGGTTCCGGTTTTGCAGGGCTACAGACTCTTTACATGGAAATTGGGCAGAGAATAATCGGCGGAGACGGTCTATGAAAGAGCAATTAATAAACTTTCAATTCATGGACCTGCAATGGTTCGCCGCTGAAGATGAAGGCCGGACTTTTGAGCCTACCGACACCACATACCGTAAAGCCCGGGAAGAGGGAAGGGTAGCAAAAAGCCAGGAACTTATCGCTGCTTTGGGGCTCCTGCTTCCGGCTATTACTATTTTCTTTCTGGCTTCCTGGATATTGAGGAACTGTGCGGAGATGATGAGGTTTTTCTTTACCCGGGCAGCGGAAATGGACATACTCACAAACCGGACAGCCTTGACAGTTTTCTTTTATTATTTTGCCCAACTGGTTCTGCCTATATTGGCTGTAGCAGTGATAGCGGCCCTTTTTTCCAATATTGTACAGGTAGGTTTTCTCTTTACCACAAAACCATTGACCCCGGATTTTTCAAAGATCATTCCCAGATTCGGCCGTTATTTTCAACGTACCCTGGGTTCCATGGAAGGGCTTTTTAATTTTGGAAAATCAGTAATAAAAATGACGGCTATAGGTATTATTGCCTTTTTTATTATCCGTTCCGGAATCCAACGATTGGCCAATTTGCAGACCATGGATCTCTGGAATGGAATAACAGTGATAGCTACCCTGGCAATCCGAATGATCATCACTGTAGCTTTTTTCCTGCTTCTCCTTGCTATCCCGGATTACCTTTTCCAACGCTGGAATTTCAGGCAAACCTTAAAAATGACCAGGGAGCAGTTCAAAGAAGAACAGAAGCAGGAAGAAGGTGATCCTCAAGTAAGGGCCAGGCTGCGTAATCGTTACAGGGATCTATTGTCCAGGAATATGCTGAACAATGTACCCAATGCTGATGTGGTCATAACCAATCCTACTCATTATTCAGTAGCTTTGGAATATGACAGGGAAAAAGGCGGAGCTCCTACTGTTTCCGCCAAGGGTGAAGATGATCTGGCCTTGAAGATCCGGGAGGTCGCAGAGGCTAATGGGGTTCCGGTATTGCGTCATCCCCCGCTTACCAGGGCCTTATATAAGGATGTGGATATAGGAGATCCCGTACCTGTCCGTTATTGGGAAGTAGTAACCTTGGTTCTGGGACATATATTAAGGGCCGATAAAAGAGTAAGGGGAACCGGGACCAGGAATGATTGATAGGAGAGTAATATATGGCTGACATAGCAAGACCTAATAGTACACAAAATGGTAAAAAAGGCCTGGCAAGTATGCTAGTCCCAGGGGATTCCCGGAGTGTCTTGATTGCTTTAGGGGTAATTATTGTAATTGCCATGTTGATAATTCCCCTTCCTACGCCTCTTTTGGATGCTTTGATGGCTTTCAATTTAGTTTTGTCCTTATTGGTACTTTTAATAGTGCTTTACAGCCATAAACCCACAGAATTCAGTCTTTTCCCCACTGTACTCCTTGTTCTTACAGTGTTCAGTTTGGCTCTGAATGTCTCATCTACCCGATTGATCCTGACCATGGGAAGCCGTTTTGACGGCCAGATGATCAGGGCTTTTTCTTCTTTTGTAGTTGGCACAGGGGGAACTGAAGGCCTTGTAGTGGGCTTTATAATTTTTATTTTGATCATTGCTGTACAGGCAGTGGTTATTACCAAGGGTTCCACCCGAATTTCTGAAGTAGCCGCACGTTTTATGCTGGACAGTTTACCTGGAAAACAGATGACCATTGACAATGAGTATAGTCAGGGCGCTATTACCCAGGAAGAAGCAACCCAGAGGAAAGCGGAACTTCAGCAGGAATCAGATTTTTACGGGTCCATGGATGGTGCCAGTAAATTTATTTCCGGTAATGTTAAAATAGGTATTTTTGCTGTAGTCATTAATGCTCTGGGAGGGCTCATTATAGGATCTACTCTGCATGGAGAACCTCTGGAGTTAGCTTTAAGGACTTACTTCTCTCTGACAGTAGGCGACGGCCTTCTTACCCAGTTTCCCGCTCTTTTAATTTCCACAGCTATGGGTATTGTTGTTACCCGTGCAGCTTCTACCGGGGATTTGGGGGAACAGGTTTCTATTCAGTTTTCTCAATATGCCAAGGCTTACTGGATAGGTGCTGGGGTTCTTTTTACCATGGCTTGGCTTCCGGGTTTCCCCAGTGGGGTCTTAATTCCCATGTCTATAGTTATTGGTATTTATGCATGGCGTTTAGGGCAGCGCCAAAAAAAGAAGAGTTTTAACGCGGAACTAATGGCCAGGACTTCTGATACCAGAAGGCCCAAGGATGAAGCCCAGGAAATTTCCCATATAGAACCTCTTGATCCTCTTTCCCTGGAACTTGGTTTTGGACTTATTCCCCTGGTTGATAAAGATAAGGGAGCAGACCTTCTTGATAGGGTTCAAAGGGTACGCAGGGAAACAGCCCTTAATTTAGGTATTGTAATTCCTAAAATACGTATTATAGATAATATGCTTTTGGGTTCTTCAGAATACTGTTTTAAAATCCGGGGAGTTGAATCAGGGAAGGGTGCGATCCGTTTGGGATATTATTTATGTATAAGCACCGGCTCTGTTACAGAAGAGATTCCTGGAGAAAAAACCCGGGAACCGGTTTTTGGGCTTCCGGCTATCTGGATAGGTGAAGAACGCAGAGATGAGGCCGAGAGGTTAGGTTATAATGTGGTTGATCCACCGTCTATTATCGCGACCCATCTTACAGAAATAATTAATCATTATGCAGCGGAAATTCTGGATCGTCAAACAACCCAGGCTATATTGGAAGGTTTACGAAAGGATTATTCTGCAGTAGTGGACGAGGCTTATTCACCCATGAATCAACAGAGCAGTTCCGGTCTTTCCCTGGGCAGTATTCAAAAGGTACTTCAAGGTCTGCTTAGGGAGCAGGTTTCAATACGAAATATGGTCTCCATTTTGGAAGCTGTAGCGGATTTTTCACGTTTGTCTAATGATACCCGTTTTATAACTGAAAAAGCCCGTCAGGCTCTGGGCAACCAGATTTGCCGTCAATACGCAGATGAAGATCGTTGTCTCCATGTCATGACTTTGGATCCTACCCTGGAACAGAAGATCGTTGAAAGTAAGGTTCAAAATAGTTTTGGTGATGTTGTGGCTGCCCTGGAACCTGCTCTGCACCGGGCCTGGATCGACACAATAAGGCGCTCTGTGGAAGCAGTTAGTAAACAACGTTATACCCCCGTAATTCTCTTTTCTGAAGCGGCAAGATATCTTATAAGATCAGCTCTGGATCGGGAATTCCCACAGGTGGCGGTCCTTTCAATACTTGAAATTGCACCGGACTATAAAGTCGAATCCATCGGGGTCATTCGGATCGAGAAATAGGAATGGTCATGCAGCAACAGTATTTTACCGAACAAGCTGATACATACGAAGAAGCTCATAGAAAAGTCCGGGAAAAATATGGGGAAGGGGCTTCAATCCTTATCCGTAAAACCATAATGATACCTTATGGTTTGTTTGGAATTTTCCGCAAAGAAGGAGTGGAGGTTTCAGGGCCCATCCCCCAGCTGCGGCAGGAATACCAAGCCATGGGAGATTATTCCAGAGGTCCGGTTTTTCCCAGAAGGAATGCTGTCCAGGAACCACTGGATTTTGATAAAGAAAAAGCAAAGGTTCTGGCTGCTGCGGGTCAAAAAGATCCCACTTTGCAAATGGTTTTAAGCGAAGTCCGCACAATCAAAGAAAAAATAAATGAGCAAAATCTTGTTTCCAGCCAGGATGAACATGCAACCTTGAAAAAGATGGACGAGATCTTGAGCCTTAATGATTTTACTCACTCTTTTAAAGCTGGAATTCTGGACCGGATAAAAAAAGAATTTTCTCTGGATAGCCTTGAAGATTTTGATTTGATACAAAATAAAGTCTTAGAATGGATTGGAGATAGTATTGTTATATATAACGAAGATAAAATTCACCGTCATCCAAGGATTTTAATCCTCATAGGCCCTACCGGAGTGGGTAAAACTACCACTATCGCAAAATTAGCGGCAAATTTCGTGTTTAATCAAAAAGGTAAACAGGATAAGGAAGTTGCTCTTATTACTATAGATAACTTCAGAGTTGGCGCAAGGCAGCAGCTTGAAGCTTATGGTAATATTCTTAAATCTTCCTGTTATGCCGTGGAAGATTATGAAGAATTGGAAAAAATAATTACCGTTAGTTGCGATGGAGTAGATATTATACTTATTGATACCATGGGAAAAAGCCCTCGGGATCTTGTAAGCCTGGGAGAGATGAAGCAGCTTTTAGATGCTTGTGGATCCCATGCAGAAATACACCTGGCAGTATCTGCAGCGACTAAGTCCAGTGATTTTCAGGAGATACTTCAACAATTTGAACCATTTAATTATAGATCAGTTATCATTACCAAACTGGATGAGACTACGAGGGTGGGAAACTTAATAGGAGTACTGGCAGAGAAGCAAAAACCCGTTTCCTATATAACTAATGGGCAAAAAGTTCCTGCGGATATCAAGAGAGCATCGGTAATTAATTTTCTAATCAATCTTGATGGTTTCAAAGTTAACCGTATCAAATTGGAAGAACGTTTTCCCGATACTGAATCTAAACAGTTTAAGTAATGGAGGGCAGCATGGAAGACCAGGCAGAAAAATTAAGAGAAATAATGCGGCAGAAATCCGAGCCCGATCATTTACATATTGTTGGAGGTTCACAAAGCCGGAAAAGTAAGTCAAGGCCCAGGATTATTACTGTTACAAGCGGTAAGGGCGGAGTTGGAAAAACTAATATTGCTGTCAGTATGGCTTTAGCTTATGCCCGGTTGGGGAAAAAAGTAATAGTGATGGACGCGGATTTAGGACTAGCCAATGTAAATGTTATGCTCCGGATGACCCCTAGGTATAATCTTTATCATGTAATTCGCAAGCAAAAGACCATGAAAGATATTATAACCGATACAGATTATGGCATTTCCATTGTAGCCGGTGCCTCGGGCTTTTCTAAAATTGCAAACCTTAGTGAGGAAGAACGGCAGTATTTTATTGATGAATTGGAAACCCTTTCCAATGCCGATATTATAATAATAGATACCAGTGCGGGAGTTTCCAGTAATGTACTGGATTTTATTGCTGCTGCAGATGATGCGGTGATTATTACCACACCGGAACCCACAGCGATTACCGATGCTTATGGGATCATAAAGATAATTGCTACCGAATACGATGATCTTAATCTTGGACTTCAACTAGTAGTTAATAGGGCGAAAGGTGCAGGGGACGCAAAAAAGGTAGCAGACCGGATGATCACTATTGCAGGACAGTTTCTTAATCTCAAAGTTGATTATTTGGGATTTATTTATGATGATCCTGTAGTATCACAGGCTGTGCTTAAGCAGAAGCCTTTTTTGGCTGAAGATCCCCGATGTAAGGCTTCAATTTGCATTCAACATATAGTTAGTAAACTTGAAAAAACAGAAAGCCGGAAAAGCGGAGGTTTTTCTGCTATGTTTAAAAGACTTTTTGGCCGGTCTTAAAAAAGGAGTTAAAGGTGTTTAATCCGAGGATTAGTAGTATCGTTGCAGCTGTTGCATTTTTATTATCTTTACTCATCGGACTTATAAGTGGTTCTTCTTTCCCTACTTTAGTAATAAGACCCGTAGTTTTTGCTGTTTTCTTCTTTATTTTTTCCGGCTTGGGTTATTTCCTGATTTTACGTTTCTTGCCGGAACTTTTAGAAAGCGGAGGAGGAGCGCCGGAACTGGTTTTACCGGGTTCCAGAATTGATATTACTGAAGATGCTCCGATAGCGCCCAGTGTTTCTTTCGCACGACCCGATGAAACTGATAAGGAATTAGGTGATATTTCCGAGCTTATTAATAGCGGTTTAAGGGCTCCTGAGGCTTTTTCTGAAACCCAAGCTGCCCCAACTATGGATCAAACAGAGGAAACCGTATATAATGATATTAATGTATCCGGATCTTTGTCCGGAGATGAAGATTCTTTCGATGCATTACCTGATCTGGAGAGCTTGGTAGGAACTTTTTTACCTTCTTCAGGAGAAAAAGAAGAAGAAATCCAGGAATACTCCAGCTCTGAGCCCGTAAAAAGGCCTACCAGTGGTAATAAAGCTCAAAAAATGGATGCAGATTTTCATCCAAAAGAGTTAGCTGCAGGTATCCGGACTGTTTTAAATAAGGATGATGTATAAAATGGGGAAAGCACCAGGGAGCACTACGGTTAGTTCCATGGAACAAAAAACAGAAGAAGAACTCTGGTTGCTATACCGCCGGCACAGGGACCCGAAAATTCGGGAAATTTTTATTAAGCAGTATAATCCTTTAGTAAAGTATGTAGCCGGAAAGGTTGCCGTAGGAATGCCTTCCAATGTTGAATTTGATGATCTGGTAGGTTTTGGTGTTTTTGGACTTCTGGATGCTATCGATAAATTCGATCCTGCAAAAAATGTAAAATTTAAAACTTATGCTGTTACCAGGATTCGTGGAGCGATTTTCGACGAGCTTCGTTCTATTGACTGGGTTCCCCGCTCGGTGCGTCAGAAAACCCGGGAAGTGGAAGAGGCAATCGGTACTCTTGAAGCCAGGTTAGGAAGAACTGCCACGGATCAAGAAATTGCCGGTGCTCTGGGCATGGGTGAAGATGAATATGCTAAAACCATGCTGAAGATCTCTGGAACATCGATACTTTCAATTAATGAAGTATGGTATTCTGGAGATGAAAATGATAAGGTTTCCATCGGAGACAGTATAGAATCTCCATCCAGTTTGAATCCGGAAGTTATTGCGGAACGGGATGAAATACGCCGTGTCATAGTGGAAGCAATTAATGAACTACCGGATAGTGAAAAAAAGATTCTAGTTCTTTATTACTTTGAAGATCTCACTTTAAAGGAAATAGGTCAGGTCCTGGGAGTTACAGAATCCCGGGTCTCGCAGCTTCATACCAAAGCCATAATGAGGATGAGGTCCAGGTTGAAGAACAGCCGTAAGGGGATTGTATAGTAATGGTAGATTTTTTACAACTTCAGGAAATAATCAAGAAACAATTGGCTCATGACAGGACAATAAAATCCATCAATGTTAGTGCTGCCACATTGGAAGATGCAGTGTCTCAAGCTGCAATTCTTTTAGATATTCCGGTAAGACGCCTTGAATATGAAATAGTTGAAAAGGGTAGTCCCGGTTTTTTTGGATCAGGGAAAAAAGACTGGACCATAAGTGCCTATGAAAATATGGGTCTTGGATTAAGCTCCGAAATAGATGATGATTTTTATAATGAAGTAGATTCCGCTCCCGTCATTCAGGATCTTGACGGTGATGCTTTTGTACATTTTACCCCTGATGGTGTGTTTTTAAAAGTAATTCCTCCATCCGGCAGAGGCAGAAAAGCAACAGAAGCAGATGCTATGAGAATTATCAATGAAAGGGAAACAGCAAAAGCCGATAAAGATATAGTCAGCCGTGTTGTTCGGGATGCTAAAGGTGAGTATGTCAGGGTAGGTGAATTTGAACACCGCCCATTGAACGACAGTATTGCTGTAGTAGATATAGTCGATGAGGAAATGAAAGCTTATATGACCGTCAGCCCTCCGGGATATGGGGGCTGTGATATTTCTGTTGAAACATTTATAAGCATACTGCGTAATAATAGGGTGGTTCATGGAGTTGATGAGGAATTCTTAAGGAATTTTGCTGACAGGCCGGTGTATAAAGAAAGAGTTCCCGTAGCCGATGGTACCAAACCCAATAATGGACGGGATGCTTATATTCATTATAATTTTGAAACAGATCAGAGCAAGGTTAAACTCAGGGAAGGCAGTAACGGCCGTATTGATTTTAAAGATTTAAATATTATTAAAAATGTAGTGCAAAACCAGCCTCTGGCCAAGAAAGTCCCCTACGAAGATGGAACTGCAGGCAGAACTGTAACCGGAAAAGCCATTCCTGCCAGAGACGGCAGGGATATTCCTCTGCCTTTGGGAAAGAATGTCCATGTGGGAGATGATGGACTTACGATTATCGCTGATATTAACGGCCAAGTAGTACTTGCTGCGGGGAAAATAAATGTAGAACCAATTTATACAGTCCAGGGGGATGTAAATTTAAAAACCGGAAATATAATCTTCCTGGGAACTGTTGTAATTAATGGCAATGTAGAAGATGGTTTTACCGTTAAAGCCGCGGGAAATATAGAAGTAAATGGAACGGTACAAAAATCGGATCTCGATGCAGAAGGCGATATCATAGTCCATCAGGGGATCACGGGAAAAAATGCAGGGTTTGTAAAAGCCGGACGATCTATTTGGGCCAGGTTTATTGAAAATGCCGTAATAGAAGCGGGAAACATGGTCATTGTTTCTGATGGAATTATTAACTCTCAAGTTAACGCCAATAAAAGAATAGTCTGCCAGGGGAAAAGAGCCCATATAGTAGGAGTGCGGCTGCGGGCTTCAGAAGAGATAAATGCAAAAATTCTAGGGAGCCCAACCAGCGGAACTGATACTATTTGCGAAGTAGGTTTTGATCCCAGCAGCAAAATACAGCTTGAAGGTCTTATCCAGCGGAAAGATGAAATGGAGAAAAAGCTTGATGAGATCCAGCTTAATTATAATACCCTTGTTAATATAAAGAAACAGAGGAAATCCCTGCCGGAAGACAAGGAAACCTACTTACAGGATCTTACCGAACAACGCAAGTTTATGTTAGCAGATTTAGCCAAGATCAAGGAAGAAATTACTAAAATCCAGGAGTACCTTAGTACTATAAAGGCCAGAGGTAAAGTTTCTGCGTCCTCAAAGGTATACCCAGGGGTGAAAATATACATTAAAGATGCCATCAATGATATTCGTACCGAATATAAGGCTGTGACTTTCATTCTGCAGAATGATTTGATTCAGGTAACCAAGTATGAGGAAGTCGACGAAGAATCATTGAAGGCCCCTGAGGGCTATGCAGCCTATTGACCTTCAGGTCCTTTTTACCCAGCTTGATAAAATCGGCAGGAATCAAGCTCAACAACGGGAAGGCCTGCAAATTCAAGCGGCTTTAAACCAAGTTCAAAGTCAAAAAAAGGCAGAAGAGCTTGTCCAATCCGTTAATGAAGCACAGGATATGGGATTTGGAGTTGCAGCAGTAAAAGATGAAAAACCTCAGTCCCAAAACCCGGATCGAAAAAAGAAAGAAGAAGAGGAAGAGTTGGAAAAAACTTCTGGTGCTAAGAAATCGCCCTTTCAAGATCCAACTCTGGGCCGAAATATAGATATCAGCGGTTAGTCATGGCAGGTTCCATAATAATATCCATTTTCTGCCTTGGTTTCTGTTTTTTTATGTTTTTTTATCTCCGTGCTTATATTGAAAGGCATACCGGTTTTGAAGGGATCATTAACGATGTCAGGGACGAAGTCAGCCGCCTTATCCAGAGAATAGATGAAACTGCCGACAAGGATATATCTCTTATTGAAGATAAGGAAAAGGCCCTTAGGGCTCTTCTTGAAGAAACAGATCGGCGCATGGCCGCCCTAAACCGTGAATTGGTTCGCAGAGAAAATGCAGAAGAGGCTTACCGGAAACTGGGCCGTACCGCAATAATCGAACAGGCACCCCCTCCGGTAACTGCGCCCCCCATTCAGGAGGACCCCGTTACGGAGGACCAGAGCCAGGAGGATGAACTGCGGGATTTAGTCCGTTCTGGCTTTTCTCCCCAGGTAATTGCTTCTCGCCTGGGGATCAGTATTACTGAAGCAGAATTCGCTGTGGCTCTTCATGAACGTAGGAATTCCTAAAGTCCATGATAGAATTAGGGGAAATCAAGAAAACTTTTAGAACAGTTAAGCGCAAAAAAGGTTTCGGCGCCGCAGCATTATCCCTTTTTCACCGTGAGTATAATGAAGTAAAAGCATTAGACGGCATTTCATTTTCTTTGGGTAAAGGAGAAATCGCAGGCTTTATAGGGCCTAATGGCGCGGGAAAGTCCACGGCCATCAAGATCATGAGCGGAATCCTGGTACCCGATTCAGGAGAATGTACAGTCCTGGGAATGATCCCATGGAAAAGCCGGAA
>Ga0099364_10010233_pt1 | contig 12908 bp, 12 predicted proteins | sample TergutTh196P3_FD_73070 | JGI IMG/M metagenome (GOLD analysis project Ga0099364, IMG submission 73070) | Microcerotermes parvus P3 segment gut microbial communities from Pointe-Noire, Republic of the Congo - Th196 P3 | ecosystem: Host-associated > Arthropoda: Insects > Digestive system > Gut ...
TTCTTGGTAGATAATGGATACATTATGTGTGATCACTTCAGTTTTGTGTTAGACAGACAGTATCTGCACAAACACAGACTAAACGTATGGGGATATGAAGATATGATTGGGGTTGGGTTATCTTCACATTCTTGCCATAATGGCTATTTATACCAAAATGATTCCAATTTACATAACTATTACTCTATGATCTCCGACGGTACACTTCCAATCAGCAGGGCTTACAAGATTAGTGCGCGCGAAAAAATGATTCAGAAAATAGTGTTTGGTTTAAAACTAACTAATATTTTCCGAGAAGAGTTTTATGAACAATTTGGGATTGATATTATGCAAATAGAAACTTTTTCAAATGTTTTTAAAGAATTAGAAGCAAATAACTTGGTTAAAATACAAGAAAAGGTTATTAAGACAACATTTTTAGGCAGTTTGTATGCCGATGATTTAGCACGTGAATTTTATTTGCCTAAACATATTGGAATGATGTTGGGTCATGTCGCTCGTGAATAAAATAAATTAATATATTAAATTTTGAGCATAGGAGTAATTTCTACAATGAATGAAAAAGAAATTATAGAAAAAATTAGTATTATTCTGCAAGGACAAAAATTTAGAATCACAAAAGAAAAAACAGATAAAATAAATGGACACACCTCATTAATCAATCATTTTTCTCTTGATTCACTACAAATACTGGAGCTAATAATTGAAATAGAACAAGTTTTCCAATTTTCCTGCTCAGCAAGGGAACTCAATATTGATATGTTTGATAATATGGGTAAACTCATAGAGCTGATACAGGAAAAAGTAAAAAAACAAGCCGTATGATATATACTCGCGAGCATAATATGATATATTGAAAGAAAAATGAGTTTTATGGAGGTTTCTTTAATGAAAAAACTGTTTTTATCATCATATTTTTCGTGCGTCGCCGATTTGTTTCCAGATTTTGTGGGTAGAGAGTGTGTCGGTAAGAAGTTAGTATTTATTCCAACTGCCAGTTTACCGGACAGTTTTCCTTTTTATGTAGATGCTGATAGAAGAGCGCTTAAAAAACTCGGATTGATTGTTGAAGACTTGGCGATTACAAGCATACCGAGTGAAATAATTGAAAAAAAGATATTAAGTACGGACTATATTTTTGTATCAGGCGGTAACATATTTTTTCTTTTACAGGAATTGCGTCGCACAAGCGTAGATAAAATGTTAATAGAGCATATAAACAGCGGCAAGCCATACATCGGCTCATCGGCTGGCTCAGCTATTCTATCCAAAGATATTGGCTATATCAAGTATATGGATTCCCCCAATGCAGCTCCAAATTTGAACGATGATTTTTCTGCTCTTTCTGTGGTGGACTTTTGCATTGTTCCTCATTCAACAAATTACCCATTTAAGGGGGCTGCCGCTAAAACAATAAAAATCTTTTCTAAAACGCTTGATATTAGAGCAATTAGCGATAATCAAGCCATTACTGTTAATGGTGATAAAGTAGAGACACTTACCTTATAACTGCTGTATATCCACAAAAAAATATTCGATATTGGAGAATGAAATGAAATGAATAGTTATGAAATCAATACTGAAGGTTGCAGTAAAGACTATATCAATACTTTGAAGTATCATTTATCTTATCTTGGCGAGCTTATACTCAAGGTTGAAGAGAAAGACCAAAGTATTATTGTCAAGTATGATGCTTCGTTTGAAAATAATGCTGTTTCCGCAATTAATAACGTTATACAAGATCTAGATTCACGTTTAAAGAATATAAAGGCAGAAACGATATTCGAAAACATAGAAGAGAATACGATACATAGCAACATAATTGAAGAATTAATAGCATTAGGTGATATTTGCATATATGATGAGGGATTGGTTGGCTTTGGGGGAAAATTTTTAAACCTTTATAGGGATTTAGATAGTATGTTTTTAGACTGGGCAATGGATTTAGGTGCAAAGGAATTTCAGTATCCAGATTTAATCAGCTTAGATACATTAGCACAATATAATTATCTTAGTCAATTTCCTCAACATTTAATTTTTGCTCCTCATCTTAAAGAAGACCGAGAAATAATTAGCAATTTCAGTAAAGAAATACGTAATTCAAAAAAACCGATATCAGCTGATTTTATTGATATTGACAGATTAAATTATGCTAACAAATTAGCTGTATGTCCGCATGTTTACAAACAGTACGAGGGTAAAGTATTAACTACACAGCCAATTATAATCACATCAGTCGGTAAATGTAAACGATATGAATCAATTAATGTAAATCGTTTTGAGAGATTGCTGGATTTTACGATGAGAGAAATCGTTGTAATAGGCGTTCCTGAGTTTATACTGGAAATTAGGGAAATTTTAATTGAAAAGACAAAAGAGTTTTTAAAACAAATGAAACTCTCCGCAAATATTAAATCTGCGACTGATCCGTTTTTTACGACAGAATACTCCGCAAGTATGCTTCTTCAGCAAAAGTTCAAGCTTAAGTACGAACTGAATTTGTATTTGCCAGACAGTAATGAACTCTCAGTTGGATCATTTAATTATCACGGCTCACATTTTATAGATGCTTTTGGCATTAAGAGCGAATCTAATGTTGATTTGGCTACCGGCTGTATTGCGTTTGGCCTCGAAAGATTCGCGTATGCCATTATGACACAAAAAGGCTTGCTGGAAGATTACGGAATTTAACAAATATTCTGAGAGAAGATGGGCATATGTGGTTTATTAGAATAATACAATCTGTTGCTAATCCTATTTTTGATGCAATAGCAATCGCTGTAACAAACCTTGGGGAAGAAAGTATATACATGTGTATATGCGCCATCATACTATGGTGTATAAATCGTGAACTTGCCTACATAATGCATTTTGCTTTTTGTGCAAATAATATTGCTAATTCATTTTTGAAGGATATATTTGCTATACCGCGCAACTTTGGGCAGATGGATATACGAGTATTAAATGAAACCCCGTTTGGTGGTTTTTCGTTTCCAAGCGGTCATGTACAAAATACCTCTTCCTATGTAACATCAATTAGTTTTTTTATTAAACGAAAAAGTATATATTTGTTAAGTGGCTTAATTATATTAGTAGTGTCTTTGTCACGGTTGTATCTGGGAGCGCATATGCCGATTGATGTTATTGGAGGCGCTGTTGCCGGAGTTTTCATAGCATGGGGCATTAATTCGTTATTTTATTACATCAATATACGCAGTAAGCTTTGGATTTTTATACTGGTGATTTTGTCTGTGCTTATAACAGTTTCATTTGTTTTTGTCAGCCAAAGGTATGTGTCAACAATGGGGCATATATTGGCATTTTTTCTGGCGTTGCTATTTGACATGTATATTTTTAAATTTGAAGTATGTAAAACAATTTGGACTAAAATTATTGTACCGCTCATAGGTATTCCTGCTCTTCTGTTATTAATTAATTTTATTGAAAAATTTTATGCGAATAAGCCTTCGTATTTCTTTTGGTCGGGTTTTATAAAATCATTTTTTGTTTTTATTGTTGTTCCTTTTTTCATATATCTGAGCAATAAAGTATTTATAAAGATTACAGGTGGAGCAAATGATAGTAAAAGTTGATGACATGTCAAGGAATTATATAGTCTGGAAACGTACAAAAGGCTTTTTGGGTCAAATAAAAAGCTTGTTAGTTCAGGAGTATAGTATTGTTGAAGCGGTGAAAAACGTAAGTTTTTCTATCGAACATGGTGAGATGGTGGGGTTTATCGGCTCTAACGGTGCAGGTAAATCCACTACTATAAAAATGCTTACAGGAATTCTATCACCATCTTCAGGAACTGTTTCCGCATTGGGGTTTAATCCATTCAAACAACGTAAGCAATATGTAAAAAATATTGGGGCAGTATTTGGGCAGCGGACACAACTATGGTGGGATCTTCCTGTTCTTGATAGCTTTGATATGCTAAAACATATCTACGACATACCGCTTGAAGTTTACCGCGACAATCTAAAAAAGTTTTATGAGATATTGGACATTGGACCATTTGTAAACAAACCTGTTAGGCAATTAAGTCTCGGACAGCGTGTACGTGCTGATATTGCAGCCTCTCTTTTACACAATCCATCGATAATATTCTTTGATGAGCCAACCATAGGTCTTGACATTACAGCAAAAGATAATATTCGACAGTTTATTAAACATATTAACGAAACCCGGGATGTTACTATTCTCTTTACCACACATGACATGCGGGATATTGAAGAGGTATGCAAAAGAATTATAATAATTGATAATGGAAAGCTAATATACGATGATTCCATATCAAAGCTTAAAAATATTGGCGGGGTTGATCGCACTCTTTATTTAAAACTGCAGCTACCGCATAATATAAAAGAAATCTCTCTTGATAATGGAATTGTTGAGATCTTATCTGAGGATGAAATAAGCATTTCTTTTAATAAAGATGAGACGGATGTCACCAAACTGGTAAATTATATTGCCGGGAACAACAAAGTTCTTGATATAACCATTGAAGAAATAGGTATTGAAACGATTGTTAGGAAAATATATTCTGGGAAATTTATTACTTCCTAAAGGACACCATTATGAAGTATTTTGCGGTTGCGAGAAAAGCATTTGTAGTTAACATTGTATATAAGCTGGATTTGCTAGGGAATATAATAAATGCGTTTGTTTCCATTTTTATCAGCATAACGATATGGAACGCCATTTATAGTGAGGATCCTACCTTTGATGGGTTTCAATTTAGTATTATCTTTACATACATCATATTGTCATTAAGTATTTTTAATGTTTTTGTTATGGACGACTACTGGATTGAGAAAAAAATTCGTACCGGATTGATTGCCATTGACTTACTTAAACCTGTTAATTTTTTGGTTTATGTTTTTTATTATAACGTTGGTATTACTTTATTTAGAATAACTATTATAATGATTCCGTCAATCTTACTTTTTTCATTATTGTATGGAATTTTACCTCCTTTTTCAGTGGGGTTTTTCTTTCTATTTACTATTAGTACACTTTTGGGGTATTTTGTAATATTTTTTATTAATTTTATTGTTTGGATGGCAGCATTTTGGGTGAAAAGGACATTCAGCCTGGTCATTATTAAGGATGTAATTATATTACTATTCTCAGGCGCTGTAATACCGTTATGGTTTATGCCAAAAGCTATTACAGAAATAATAAAGTATACCCCTTTAGACTCTATTTTATATACACCCGTTTTAATATATTTGGGGCAAATACCAGTATCAGAAATAACTGCTGCACTGCTAAAACAATTGGTTTGGATACTGGTACTTTTCCTTATTAGCATAAGTGTTTTGAAACTTGCTGAAAAAAAACTTGATATTCAAGGTGGCTAAAATGAATGCAAGAAAAAGTATACAACTTGCCGTTAAATATGTGCAATTATCATTTAAAATTGCATTTCAATATAAGTTGGACAGGTTTCTCATCTTATTTGCGATAATTATCAGGGAAGCCAGTAATGTCTTAGTTATTATATTTTTAATGCAAAGGTTTGTCGAGATTAGAGGCTGGAATATGAATGATATATTGTTTCTTTATAGCTTTCTTTTCATTAGTTACAGCGTATTCGTTTTGTTATTTACCGGAATACGTGATTTCGAGGATTTGGTTTATTCAGGGGAGCTGGATCAATATTTTCTAAGACCTCAAGGGGTTTTTTATCAGGCGCTTGTTTCCAAAATAGATATACCTGCTGCTCTGGGTTATGGTGTTTTAGGGGTATTTCTTTTTATAAATACCTCCCGGGGAGTCAATATTACATGGACAGCTTCGAATGTAGTCTATTATGCGATCAGCATAATCTCCGGTACAATTATACAGTTAAGCATCTTCCTGATTTCTGCGGCACTTAGTTTTTGGACTATAAAAGTTACGAATATACGTAATCTTGTTTTTTTCAGTTTAAGAAAGTGCGCTGCATATCCGTTGAGTTTTTTTACACCGCTCATACGCTCAACACTAATCTATGTTGTGCCATTTGCTTTTATAAATTATTTTCCCGCGCTTTATTTCTTAGACAAAGACGAATCCAACTTGTATTCATCGGTATATTTTTATATAAGCCCCATGGTATGTGTAGTGTTGTTTTTAATGGCATTAATTTTTTGGAATAAATCTAGAAAACGGTATGCTGGAGCAGGAAATCAGCAATAGTTTTCTTGACAAATACTAAGGGTAAGAGCTTTGCTGTTCCGACACCGTATGGTCTGAATAGTAAAGCTTTCTTGAAGTGAGGAGTGATTCTTTATGGAAAAAACTGTGAATAAAAAGAAATATAGAAACTTAATTATATGTATAGCCTTATTGCTATTCTTTTTAGGCGTGTATGTATTCAACAATGTTGACGTATACGATCTTTTACTGGTGATGGGATATTACCACGATAAAATTACAATTATTAATACCGCAGATATTCATGGCCACATGACTTTTGAAGAAAATTCCTGGGGACAATATACCACTGAGGATATACATAGCATAATGGGACTTCCTTTGGTAGAAGGGCTTATGCAAAGAGAAATTGCTAAAAATCATGACATACTATTTTTTGATTGCGGAGATATGTTTCATGGTACAAATGAATCCGGTATTAACGATGGGGAAGGAATTGTTAAGCTTGTTAATATGATGCCATATAACGCTCTAACGGTTGGTAGTAATGACTTTAACTTTGGTATAGACCGTTTTGTAGAAATAAGCAAAGAACTAAACATTCCATTTTTATGCGCGAATCTTTATTATGAAGGAGTGCAAATGTTTGAATCCAACAGGATTTTTGAAATTGGTGGTAAAAAAATAGGAGTATTTGGATTGCTTACACCAGATGCGATACCTAAAAGCAATACTTCCGGAAACGAACGCATTACTATTTCAGATCCTGTTAAAGCCGCAAATGAAGCTGTTTCAGAGCTGGAAGCTGCAGGGGTTGATGCGATTGTACTTCTGTCTCATTTAGGTGATACCAGTGACAAAGAACTGATTGAGTATGTTGATGGGATTGATATTGTTTTTAGTTCCCGTAAACACAGTTTATACACAACGCCAGTCATTATAAATAAGACATCTATTGTTGAGGTTGGCGCATGGACAACTCATATTGGTAAAGCAAACCTTTATTACCGGGATGAAAAGCTCTCAAAAATCACATGGACTTTGATAAGTAGTAAAAACAGCGATTTGCAGAATCAAAAAATGCTCGAAATTTCTACAGAATACAACTTGATAGCGCTGGATGCAGCCAAGGACATTGTTGGGTTTACAGTTGTAGAGTTAGACGGTGCGCGGACACATGTTCGAACCGGTGAAACGAATTTTGGAAATGTTTTAGCGGATGCAATGAAGGAACAGGCAAACGCAGATATTGCCTTAGTTAATGGAGGGGTGATAAGAGAGAGCATTTCTGAAGGCGAGATAGACCAATATCAATTGGGGCGATCACTTCCTTTTTCAAATTATCTCATTACAATAGAAACCAAAGGGATCAATATCATTGAAGCTTTGGAGAGGGGACTCCGAGCTTATCCTAATGGTACAAATGGAGCGTTCTTACACGTATCTGGCATTCAGTTTGTTTTTAACAGTTCGAAACCTCCCGGTGAACGTGTCGTTGAGGTGATATATAACGAGAAACCTATTGATCCTGATGTAACGTACATTCTTGCCACAAGTGATTATCTATACTATGGCGGCGATAATTACTCGGAATTCGCAGATGCTCCGATTTTGGAATTCGGAGGCATGCTAAAGGATGTTTTTAAAGATTATCTGAAAAATAATGAGATGATTGCGGCTAAGACTGAAGGCCGAATAACAAAGAGTTAAAATTGAAATAAATTGAACGTTACAGTTCAAACCCTGTCCGAACTATAACAGCAAAACCTCTTACTACAGCACCATAGATTGGAGATGTTTATTATGAAAAAGAATTATTTGACCCTTATTGCGGAACATCAACTTATAATTATTTGCTCCAGAATGAATCTTTCTGAGGATGAAAAGCAACAAATTGCTGATATTATCAAAACTCCTACATTAGATTGGGCAGAAGTTTTATACCAAGCATTATCTCATCGTATTCTCAATATGATATATTTTCATCTTAAGAGTATGAAGCTGCTTGGTTTTGTTGAAGAGGAAATCTTAAAACTAATGCATTATCATAGTCAAGTTTATCTCATTCGTAACAATATGTACAAAGAAGAGCTTTACTCAATCAGTGCGGCACTTATAAGGGAAGGGATCAAGGCTCCTGTTTTGAAAGGCAGTTATTTGGCTTGCTATGCTTACCCAACAATTGAGACAAGAACCTTCAATGACATTGATTTGCTTGTAAAGATTAGTGATGGGCAGAAAATACTGGAAATACTCGAATCCAGCGGATATATTCAGGGTGACTATGATCTTAATACATTTGAAATCACACCTGCGTCAAGAAAACAAAAAATTATGCACCAAATGTCTACACATGAATTTCTGGAATGCCTAAAGCCTTCAAACAATCCGTTTGTTCCGCTATTACAGTTGGATCTGAATCATGATATTCTTTGGAAAGGTAATTGTGCTTATCTTGTGGATAGTTCTGAACTCATCGATAGAGCGATTATTATTGGCGATGACGGGCAAAAAACTTGCAGACTTTCCCACGAGGATTTCCTTTTGCAACTTTGCTGCCACTTGTACAAAGAAGCTGTTATGATTAATTGGATACATGACCTCAGAGACCTTAAACTTTATAAATTTGCTGATTTTGCCGTATATCTGGATAAGTTCGGCGAGAATGTGCGCTGGGATATATTTGTTAAACAAGTACAAGACTATTCCCTGCAGAAAATTGCATATTTTGCGTTATACTATGCCGATTACATTTATGATGTCATTCCACAACATGTATTGGCAAGTCTTGAGCAAGAAGATAAGGCATATTTGAATCAATACGCAATAGAAACCGGCACACCCCAAACATGGTCAATGGATTTCTTTACCAGGCTTTTTAATTCCAAGCATAAACTTGAAATAGATCAAGAACTAATGAAGACAAAAGATGCTTTTTGGAATCAACGCATGATTTAATAATAGGGGCATAAGTTTTATGAGGAAAAGCGTTATTATTGTCTTCGAAGGCATCAGTGGTTGTGGTAAAAGCAATTGTATTGAAAACTTTATCACCGAACTAAGGGCATGCTCTAAATCTTATTATTTATACAAATGGAATTCAAATTCATTTTTCCGGCGGTTGACGGACTGGTTTGAAAAACACGGCCACCTTTCTGCAACAGGCTTTACCATAATTCAGTATATTAGCTTTTTATATGACATGATGTTTAAAATTATTCCTGCTGTGCAAAAGTATGATTATGTCTTGTGTGACAGGTACATATACACTGGAATAGTGCGGGATAGATGCAATCATTCCAAATTGCAGTTATTTAAAAAAACTTATAGAATGTACCATGTTCCCAACATAATATTTTATATTAAAGCGGATCCAAAAGTATGCTTTGAAAGAATCAAGACCCGTAATAAGCGTTTTCGTTTTTTTACAATGGGTGAAGAATTATCAAGCTCAATTGTTTCATACCTGCAAGAATGTGAAAAAGAATATGACAACGTATTGCATGGTGTTGCGTCTAAAGTTGTGAAAATTGATAATACATATAGCAGATACCAAAGTGTTGCTATTAACATGCTCAGATAATAAGGATGGCGCGAATGTCAAATGATAAGGGTGGCACGAATGTCGGATGATAATGATGGGACTAATGCAAGATGATAGGGAGGGGGCGTATGAGCGAAATTAATAATGCTCTGTATGAACTGGTAACTAAGTCCATTTATCCAATAACAGCTTCCGGAGATAAACCAAGTGTTTTGGGGAAATGGATATATAGGTATTCAGATGCTGATGAAATAAATCTTTTGAATATATTAAGAAATGGGAGCATTCTTCAAGAACATGAATTATCTTTTTTCCCTCCTGATGAATTACGAAATAATTGGAGATACTATACTTTAGTTGAAGACAATACAAATTATATATACTCTGAGCTCGAAACACTGAGCGACGGTACGCTTTTTTCAGTATCTTGCATCTATGTAAGTGAAAAGAAGGATGTTTATTTTTATGTACGAACGCCTATGCCATTAAGTCTTTTTATCAATGGCAAACTGGTATGCACATCAAGTTTTGATTACCACATCAAGCCGTTGACGTGTATATGCGAATTGCATGAAGGAATTAATACCGTTCTCGTTGTACAGGAGATAAGCAGCAAATACTCCCAGCTAGACAGAAGTGAGTATGGGTTTTCAATTTCTTTGAAATCTATTTCGTACATTAAGTCCACGGATAATAAAGATATATACTATTCTACGAATGTTGAAAAGCTGTATCACAACTATTGCATAGTTCCAAAGAGTCACATTGTTCATGACTATTTGGCATTAATAGTGCTTTACGGATATTATCCTGTCAATGAAAAAACCAAAACAATTTGTATTACTGTAACCGATTTTGCGGGCAACATAGCTACTGATCAAGTTATTGTCGGTGAAAATGTTCATGTAAAGATTTCTAATTTGAAAGACGGGCCTCTTTATGTAAGTGTAGGTGTACGCGGGTCAGAAGTATATGTTTTCAAGGGGGATTACCATGATATACTGCAGAAACTGGTAGATAAAGTAAAGGATGAGAGTTTTTTAGAATATATTAATCATGTATTAAAGCTGCCTGAAGACAATCTTGTTTTCAATTATGGCAAAATGGAGCTCATTTACGAAAAGATTCTTTATATTATTTATTGTCAGTTTTACCGAATGCTTAAAGCGGTTGACAGCGGTAATGAAATCAAGTATGAGTACTTTAACAACATTGCTTCTCGTGATATTATTACACACTTAGCAAAAAGTGATATCGACGGTACTTATACCCCTTATACATTTTTTTTCCCAGAAAACTATGATCCTAAGCATAAGTACAACGCAGTTATATTTATGCCTTATGGAATGTTGATAGATTTACTGCCAGACATTCCGAGAAATATTATTCGATGCGAATTTAAGGGCTTTATTATTGTTACAGTTTATGGTCGGGGAGGATTAAACAAAGATTTTATAAGTGAGGTTGAAATTCTAAAAATAATTAAACATGTATATAACTTGAACATTGTAGACAACACGAGCAGATATGCTATTGGAATATGCTCCGGAGCTTTACGCGCATATGGATTGGCAATACGTTTCCCGGGATTATTCTCGGCAATTGCCTCTGTAGGCGGGACAATAAGGCTTAGCATTAATTCTCCAGAGTATGATTCTTTACGCAATCTGGGCAATGTTAATATTCTTAATATTTGTAATATAGAAGATGAATTCTTCAATAGTGCAAGAGTTATGGACACAAATAGCCGTCTCCCACAAGAACGGAGTTTTTTGTTTGACACTTTTACCCACAAAGAACTTACTGAAAATCTTGTAACAAAACAGGTAATATCTTATTTGATGAAGTTTACTGATAAAGTACCGGATTCGTTTTATTGGTCACCACAAGATAATATGTACAATACTGCTTATTGGATAACGGTTTTAGAGTTTTCTGATTATAGGGCAAAATCTTCTATAACTGCCTTTACTTCTTGTGACGGATATTTGTTTACTACCAATAATATAAAAAAATTTCAGATAAATGTAAATAAACAATTTAAGGTCAACCAAAGTATTTTAGTCACGGTTAACGAATATAATGAGCGGATCTCAGTTTGTAAAGGCTTTCTTGTTATACAAATACTTGATGATAGGATATCCTGCTCCTGGGATAATTCACTCAATATGAATCATATGAATCATATGAATGACATGAACAATATGAACAATATGAACGATATGAACGATATGAACAATATGAACAATATGAACAATATGAACAATATGAACGATATGAACGATATGAACGATATGAACGATATGCCCGAGTTCAGAGTTAATCCTGAACGACTTGGAATTAAGGCGTTTTACTTAACACGCCGTGCTGCTATTAAGAATGAAAACCTCATTTTTGGCAATTCACGTTTAACAAAAAAAATAACAAGGCTTTTTAATCAGCCTATCAGGGAGAGGGCACATAACTATCATCTGTGTGAAAAAGAGAGACACAATACATTTGGTGAGATAGTACCTTCAAAAAGTATAACGGATATAAACACAATCAGTTTTTTAGATAGAAACTCTGATCCTTCAATAATAAGCCAGCTAATCAAAAGAATTAAACGAATCATTCCAAATTGTAAAGATGATTATTTATCCGAAAGTGAAGAATGTTTTGTCATCTGTATTTTACATGATGAGCATCTCTCCTCTTGTTGTCTATACGTATATGTTTCATCGGAAAAAGTGGTAAATACACTTTCAAATTTAATGGGGCGGTTTGACAATGAAAATATATTTCTTTCGGATTTAATTATTTTTAAAGATGGGGTTTTCTTCTATGAATGCGCCGATAAAATACATACCGTATTAGAACAGTATATTATATTAAAAGGAGATTAAATGGCTATGCAGGATATTCAGAATACACTAATTGATATCATCTCAGAACATTCGCTTCACAATGTCGATAAGGTAGGTATTTCTTCAGATTTACGCAAAGATCACGGTATTGATTCTTTGAAAATTGCTGAAATGATAGTTGATATTGAAGAAGAATTTAATTTTCAATTCGAAGCTTCAGCGCTTTCAATCGAAACATTTCGTACAGTTGAATCATTGCTTAAGTATGTCCAATCTCGTGCGGAAGTAGCATAAACGAACACAGAGGGAACACAGGGGGACGGTTCTGTTGTGTTGAGATTCCTAACACCACAGAACCCTCCCCCCGCGTTTTA
>Ga0099364_10010234_pt1 | contig 12908 bp, 12 predicted proteins | sample TergutTh196P3_FD_73070 | JGI IMG/M metagenome (GOLD analysis project Ga0099364, IMG submission 73070) | Microcerotermes parvus P3 segment gut microbial communities from Pointe-Noire, Republic of the Congo - Th196 P3 | ecosystem: Host-associated > Arthropoda: Insects > Digestive system > Gut ...
AATATGGGACGAAATTTCCTTCGTAAGCGTTAACGAGACCGAAGTAGAAAGGTCAAACCGCACCTATATTTACGAAAAAGACAGAATTCGCCAGCGCATTATCCTTATGCGTAACAGGATGAAGTTAATGTACGATTACCTTTATCCCATTGAACGCAGGGTAATGGAAGAAAGGCTTGCCTACCTAGAGAAGGAATATTTCAGGTTTGAGTACATGATTAATCCTTATCACCTCCAGCCCGGTATACTCCTCGATGTTGATATTACATCCATCAAGAGGAAGAAAGCCACTCTGGATGCAATGGCAAACGTATTGAACGAGTTCCTACATGGTGTTTCCAAAGGCTTTGCCGATGCTGCATTTGCATCATTCTCAAGGCGCCGCTCAACTGTAAGGGAAGATATTAATCAATCCTTCGGTTCAGCAACTGACGATGCTCCTAGCAGGGATGTTTCTCCGGCAACTTCTTACCTGGACATGCTTAATTCACCTGCAGCAGCAGCTCCCGAAGGCGCAGCACCCAGAAGAAGCGGAAATAACAATAGACCGGCTGCTACTACTCCCACAAGAAATAGGGGTAATAACAGACCCGGCGGTCTTGAAGAAGTCTAATATTTAAACGGTGTATACCGAAGCCCTCCCTGAATACTTAATAGTCAAGTGATCAGGAGAGGGCAATTTTTTTGAAAAAGGAGGCCTATAAATGAGCATAGAAACCATTAATCTGGAGGTTCTTGGAACCAGAGCGGGTTTTAATTCTGCAGTAAGGCATATGAATAAAGTATTAGAGATCTCCGGGGATCTTTCTTCGGATAACCTGGGGGATCTTGTATCTGAAAGAGAAGATGAAAATTTAAGCGGGCAGCGGGGAGCTTTACTGCTGCGCATGCTTTTAGTCGATAAACTTGGTTATAAATCATATTCGTTAAATCTGGAAACTCCCGTAAGCGATCTTTCTTCCTTAGCCAAACAATTTGCCGAGTGGAATGGAGTAGATTTGGTGGCTGCATACCATCATCCGGAATTGGGTTTATTAATAGCAAACCCAAAGAAAGGCGAAGAATTGGAAAATTTCGGTAATTTACGTAAATGGGAACTTATTGTCATGTATGCCGGTAAGGGGGATAAGCCGGCGGATGATTCATGTATTACAGCGGCTGAACTTGGTGCCAAATTATTTAACGGTAACAAAAGTAAAGTACCTGACAGTATACTTAAGGGAACTTTTACCACAAAAGTCGCAAGACCAGCTCCTGCTGCTGCTCCCGCATCTGCTCCTTCTGCACAGCCGCAGCAGACTCTGCTTGTAAGACCAAGCACTGCCACTACTCAGCCCTCTACTCAATCCGGCGAAACCGCCGAGGCTTCTCCGACTGCTCCTCCCGCAGCGGCAACTGCCTCCAAAGGCTTTAAGCGCATGACCCCTCAATATTCTGTAAGGGTATCAAATGAGCTCTTCCACAACGGCAATGTAGAAGCCTGGAAAAGAATAATTGATAGTTATGTAGCAAAGTATCCTGGTGTAAGTGTATTTATTTACTACGAAGGTGAGCGCATACTTGATATAAACACCCTCTTTAAATGGGGCAAGGTAAAGCACGGAAGCGCGATTCAATTTGCCATTGCAGGAGACGAAATTAAAGACGTTGCCAAGCTGCAGCGTTATCTTGCACAGGGTGCCAGCCATGCTTTTGAGAGCTTCCTCCATGGTCCGGTCAGCAGCACCATGAAACTTTTTGGTTAAGGATAAAAATATGGACAAAAGAATACACTTTTTTAGTCAAAACGATGTTATTTCCAAAAAAATAGATGGTGAAAAACTTGGTATACGCGGCCGCCAGGCTAATGAATTTGCCGAACTTGGTTTTCCCATACTACCTGGTTTTATCCTGGATGCGGACATTGCATCAAAAATTAAACCGGAAGAAATAAAAAACGATATTGCCGAACTGTTGAACAAGTGTTCATCACTAGTGGGCAAGAAATTCGGAGATCAGGGTAATCCGCAGCTTTTTAAGATAGTAATTTCCTCCAACCTGGCAATTACTACTTTTCCCTTGCTGCATAATTTTGGTCTTGCAAAACCTGAATTTGAAGGTTTTGGAAAGTGGGTAGGAAAAGATTTTGCCTTAAAGGAATTAATTTTTCTAATCCGCGGAATGATGGTAATAGAAGAAAGAATTAAAGAGCTGGAATCCAAACAAAAGGAAATGGACGAAATTACTGCCCGTCTTAAGATACTGGACTCCATGCTTAATATGTCAGGTCCTTCTAATGAATTAGGACACAAGGCAAAGCCCATTCCCATAGATAAAAGCGCAGATTTCTATATAGAAGAATACAGCAAGTTTTTCCCCAAGGGCTTTTTTGACAGTGCAGAAGACCAGATCCTTATTGCGTTAGGCGAAATTTCTCGCATGCTGCAGATGGACGATCAAAACGATGATGACACAGCAATACTGGTAGCACCCATGGTTTATGGTAATTATGGGGATGACTCCTGCTCAGGAGACTTCTTTAGCCGCAATGTTGTAACAGGCGAGAAAAAACTGCAGGGAGAGTTCTATACAAATAACTTTAACGAGCTTGGAGCTGTAGGTCAGGACATTAATAAGGTCGGTCCCAAGCATCTTAAGGAACTTCAGTCTGTAGCATGGACCATAGAAGATAAGTTTATGGAGATACGCAGAATACGCTTTACCATAGAAAAGGGAAAGCTTTGGCTTATAGACCAGCGTCAAGTTTCACAGAAGTCCGCACAGGCAGATATTAAACTCCTTTTGGATCTTGTAGAAAGGAAAAAAGTTGACAAAGCCTATGCTGTAAAATCTATAGAACCAATCAGGCTTAACGAAATTCTCCACCCCTGTGTAGATCCTGCCAGTGTAAAAGACCTTAAATCCTGGAAGGGCGGAATTGCCGGCGCACCCGGTGCTGCCATAGGAAGGGTTTACTTTAGTACCAATGCACTTTTGGAAGCACAGAAAAATGCACTTAAAGCAAGCGAAGATACCCGTACCATACTGGTAGTGGAATCTTCCTTTGCAGAAGACGTAAAAGCCATAGAGGTAAGTACAGGCGTACTTAGTGCAGAAGGCGGTTACTCTGCCCATGCTTCCGTTGTCGCAAGACAGTACGGTAAGGTATCACTTGTTGCACCGCAGCTGGAAATTAAAGGTAAAAAAGCTACTTTGGGCAGCTTTACTTTCTCCGAAGGCGATTTTATAACATTGGATGTTCCATTCTATGGAGAATCCTTTGTTTATATGGGTTCTGCAAGTCTAATAGAACCTGATCCCAAAGGTTCAGGGCTGCTGGATTTAATTGCCATTTCCAAAGGCTTTATTAAAAAATTCCATGTCCGTTCCAATGCAGATTCTTCCAAAGAAGCAGCTCTGGCCATAAGTTTTGGTGCAGATGGAATAGGCCTTTGCAGAACAGAGCACATGTTCTTTAAAGGGGACAGAATACACATGTTCAGGGAAATGCTTCTTTCTGCAAACAAGGAAGAAAGAATTAAAGCCCTTGGCAGATTACAGCAGATGCAGAGAGAGGATTTTTACGAGATCTTTAAGGTAATGAAGGGCAGGGAAGTTTGCGTCCGCTTGCTGGATTCGCCTCTTCATGAATTTATGCCTCATAACGAAAACGAACTTAAGGCATACCTGGATTACCTTGAAAAGAGAACAAAGAAAAAAGCAAACAAAGCCGATGTTCAGGCAGGCATAGACGCACTTAGCGAATTTAACCCCATGCTTGGTCACAGGGGCTGCCGTATTGCCGTATCTTTCCCGGAGATTTACGCCATGCAGGCCAAGGCTATTTTTGAAGCTACCCATAAGCTTGCCGGTGAAGGAATAGATGTAAAACCGGAGATTATGGTTCCCATTATTATGAATGCTTCTGAGTTAAAACTTATTGCCTATGGTAAAAAAATCGAAGGTTCCAACTACAAGGGAATTGTAGATATAGAAGAAGAACTTAGGACAGAAGCAAAAAAAGATTCCAAAGCCAAGGCCTTAAAAAAGGTTGACTATAAAATTGGCACTATGATAGAACTCCCTGCCGCAGCTCTTGGAGCAGACGAAATTGCCAGATACGGCTCTTTCTTCTCTTTTGGTACTAACGACCTTACCCAGACTACTTTGGGTATTTCGCGGGATGACTTTACCAGTTTTATGCCGGATTACACCCTCTTTGATCTTATCAACGGCAACCCCTTTAGCACTCTGGATCCAAGGGTAAAGGAATTAATTGCCCTTGCAACAGCCCGCGGGCGCCTTACAAGACCCGACCTAAAATGCGGTCTTTGCGGTGAACATGGAGCTAACCCGGAGAATGTACGTTTCTGTATAGAGGCTGGTTTGGATTATATTTCCTGCTCTCCTTACTCTGTGCCCATAGCCCTACTGGCTGTTGCCCAGGCAGAACTGGAGCAAGAAGCTTGAATTAAATTAGAATAAAAAAAATGTCCGGGTTTAAACCCCGGACATTTTTTTTGGCTAGTATGCAGTTTATTTGCTTTTTAATTGATCGTCAATGTCGTCACTTGTTGTTATGGGTTCTTGATCTTCCCATGAGGTACCATTGTCTATTGCTTCCTGAAAGCTGGTAAAACTCCGTATACTGTTGCCGTCCATGCGCCTCCATAGGCCGCCAATAAATCTTACATCCATATTATACTCCTTTATAAAATGTTATTTATGCAAAATCGCTTTTAAAAGCCATTTTTTCCTGAATTACTTTAATTGTCTCTACCGCTACTTTTTTTGCATCAGAAGTAGGAATATGCGCATCCTTATTTAAGGTTTGCTCAAAAAATTTTCCCATGGTATCGTAGAGCTCATCATTTTGGTAGAAAAGGAATGAGATATTCAATCCTGTGGGTTTTGCAACTGTAAATGATGACAGGGAATCTAGAGGTTTCTTTGCAATGTAAATCTTTATCTGATTCTTGGCAGTAACCAAGAGTAGTTCACTGAAACGGAGAGGTACCTGGTCATCTTTATCTCTTAAATATGGCTCTATTGCCTTTTTTGGATAGGTGGCAGGTTCAATTAAGATGTGCATTTTCTTGCCCTGGGACTGGAAAGTTAGGGCTGAGCCTTCCGGATAAATAGCTTTAACACCTGAATATGAGATAACTTCGTATTTTGAATATCCAGTATTGGAATTTATAAAAGACGAAACAATATAAGCCTGATCTTTGGGCAGCATATCTTTTGTATATGCTTCAAATAAATCCATTGCTTTTACTGACATAAATGCCCCCTTGTTATAATCTTCTTTAGTAATACACTAATAATATATCAAAAGTCCCTGGCTGGCAAGGTTTAAAAGAATAATTATAAGGATAATTATTTTACTTTGCCCTTGCCAGGGTAACCGCACTTGTAACCACTATGTCTTCTATAGAAGCCCCTCTTGAGAGGTCGCTTATTGGCTTTGCAAAGCCCTGCAGGAAGGGACCGTAAGCCTCCGCCTTGGCAAGACGCTGGACCAGCTTATATCCTATATTTCCCGCATCCAAATCAGGGAAAACCAGGGTGTTTACATTGCCTTTTATGCTGCTTCCCGGTGCTTTTGACTCCCTAACAGAGGCAATTAATGCTGTATCCGCCTGGAATTCACCGTCCGCCATAAGGGCAGGGTCTTTGGCTTTTAATAAAGCTAGGGCTTCCTTTACTTTTACAACATCTACATGTTCTCCGCCCGAGCCCTTTGTAGAAAAAGAGAGCATAGCCAGAGTGGGATCTGTATTTAGGAATTCCCGGCAGGACTGGGCTGCAGAAAATGCTATATCTGCCAGTTGTTCTGCCGTAGGATTGGGCACTACCGCACAGTCAGAGAAGATAAGCGCTCCTTCCTGTCCAAAGGCCTTATCCGGAATCTGCATTACAAAGCAGGAAGAGGCTGTTTTTAGTCCCGGAACCATGCCTACTATTGCTAGCCCTGCTCTTAAGACATCTGCTGTTGTACTCTCTGCACCGGCTACAAAGGCGTCGGCTTCTCCCAGTCTAAGCATCATTGCTCCCCAGCGCAGGCAGGACTTCATGTCTATTTTTGCCTGATCGGAAGTCATACCCTTGCTCTTTCTGAGCTCGTAATATTCGTTTGCATATTTATTTAGGTCAGCGGAAAGTTCAGGATCTATTATGCTAAGACCGTTTAGGTGTACTCCGGCTTTTGCAGCGGCAGATTTTATATCATTTTCTTTGCCCAAAAGGAATATCTTGGCAGCTATTCCCTGATCTGCAATCTTTCTTGCTGCACTTATGGTTCTTGGTTCTGTACCTTCAGGCAGTACTAAATTTTTCTGTAATGACTTTGCCTTATCCAGCATATCTTTAACAAAATCCATTTTTATCTCCTTTTGAATATTATAACAGTGAGGGTTCTTAATTGGTAGTGGTCAATCTCCTTTTTTGAATATACAATTTTAGCTATGAATATAGGAATTATAGGATGCGGCGTTGTTGCCATAGGCTCTCATGTTCCTGCCTACAGGCAGCTTGGGCATGATGTAATTGCCCTCTGTGATACTGCCGAAGGCAGGGCAGAAAGGTTTGCTTTGGAATTGGGAATAAAACACCATTACACAGATTACCGTGAACTTTTGTCCAGAAAAGATATAGAAGCAGTGTCTGTGTGTGTTCCCACCTTTCTGCACGAAGAAGTAGCCATTGCAGCTTTACAAGCCGAGAAACATTTATACCTTGAAAAACCTCCTGCTTATGATGCAAAAGGCATAATTAGTATTGTTAATGCCAAGAATAAGGCAAAAAAGATACTCCTTGTTGGTTCCAATTCAATTTATCAGCCCCAGTATAAAATTGCCAAATCTCTTGTAGAAAGCGGCAGGCTAGGAAATGTATATGTAGCAAAAGTTAACAGGGCTCACCGCCGGGATATTCCCAACGGATGGATGACAAAAAAAAGCCTTAGCAGGGGTTTTGCCATAATGGAAGGGCTTGTGCATAACCTGGATCAGATACTGTTTTTATTGAACGAAAGTGAGCCGGAATATTTAAGCTGTGTAACGTATAACATGTTTGCAAATTATCCTCCGCTTAACTTTAACTACCCCATGGACGCTGTAGAACAGAAAAGCTGGCAGGGCCCCAAAGAAACAGAAGATGCTGTTCTTGGAATGATAAGCTTCAAAAGCGGCCTTACTTTACAGATTGAATGTTTTCGTGCTGCCAATGCAAAGGAGTCTTACAACCTTATGCTCTATGGGGACAAGGCAGGTCTTTGTATAGATCACAAAAAAATCAGTTCAGGCAGTCCCGGAGGCTTAGTCTTGTACGAAGAAGTACAGAGGGGTGTTTTTACAGAATCTGATCTTGAGTTTAACAAGGTTAAACTAAGCCACCTGGAAGCTGTAAGGCACTTTACTGAATGTGTCAACGAAAACAAAGAGACCTTGTCCAATGGAGATAGGGCCATAATTTTAATGAAGATTATTGATGCAGTTTTTAGTTCTGCAGAACAAAATGGAAGGCAGGTAAGTATATTATGATAAACTTAGGATGTGCATCCCATAATTTTAGAGGACTCTCCCTGGAAGACTGTGTTAGCTTTACTTCAACAATGGGCTTTAAGTTTGTAGATATAGGCGCTTTTAGCGAAGACTTTCCTGTATCTCCTGCGGCTATTTTAAAAGAACCCAAAAAAACCGGGTCTTTAATTAAGGAAGTCTGCGCACGTTACAATGTTACACCTATAGAATTTTTTATCTGCTCTGTTGTAATAGGAGACGGTACTAGGGTTCAGCCCAACGATCCTGATGCAGAGCGCCGGAAGAGCATGCTGGAGGCTTTCCGCAAGGTCTGTGAATGTGCAGTAGAGGCAGGGCTCTCCCATATTATGGGTGTGCCCGGCGAAATAGCCTCCAACGACAGCCCCGACCATGGTTTAAGCATATCGCTGGATACCCTGCCAAGGATGATGGAAATTGCCAGGGATACGGGAATAGGATTTACCATAGAGCCTCATACAAGGTCTATTTTAACTACACCGGAAGAAGTCCTTAATATGCTTGAAAAGATTCCCGGATTAAAATTAAGCCTGGATTATACCCATTTTATAGGACCCGGCTTTAGTGCAGAGGAAATTAGCTGCCTAAATGCTCATGCCCTGCATATACACGCCAAGCCTGCCAGAAAGGATGTCCCCAAATGTCCTTTTTATGAGGGGGAAGATTACTATAAAGCTATGCTCCAAAGCCTTATGGACATTAAATGGCAGGGAATTATCTCCATGGAATGCATGTACCCTGTAAATGCACCCGGTTTACTGGAACATCCCGCTTTTCAGACCATACTCCTTGCAGGGCATGTTGAAAAAACCTTAAGAGAATTGGCTGTTCCTTGACAAATTATACGCTTGATCCAATAATTAAAAGTGGAGGCAATTAATGAAAAAACTTTTTTTAGCATGTTTAATATTGGGGCTTTTATGTACAGCCCTTTATGCCCAGCAGCGCGGTAACCCCGAACTCCCCACAACGGAGGAAGTAAGGCAGCAGGCAAGGCAGTTTAGGGATCAGGTTGCAAGGAATCAAACAGAATTTGAAGAAGATTTGGATTATATAAGGGAAAGAAACCTAGGAAACAATGATGCAGCCGATTTTGTACGTTTACGCAACGAAATTACCCGCATGGAAGGCATGATTAATACTGAATATGATAATATACTTGCACGTCTTAACAGGGGCATAAGGGTTAGTTTTGATATTATTGACCGTTTCGAAAGAATGGTCGAGATGCATAGGGAAATGCTTGAAACACTGGATGGCTTTATAGAGACCCATTAAGGGCTTGATCAATAGTATTCTTCTGTGTAGATTTTTAAAATGACAGATGTTCATAATGACATGATGGGAGATGATGATTTTGATACCATACTCTCTCAGGATATAAGTTTCTCCGGCGTTCTTATGTTTGATAAACCCTTTCTCATACGCGGAAGGGTAGCCGGAGAAATAAGGTCAAAGGGCATTCTTGTTGTAGACGAAGAGGCGATTGTAGAAGCAGATATCTATGCCGGCAGGGTTTTAATCCGGGGCACTGTTAGGGGTAATGTACATGCTACAGAGAAGGTAGAAGTAGCACTTAGCGGTAAGCTCGACGGAAATGTAACGGCTCCGGAAATATTTATGGAAACAGGATGTGTGTTTAATGGTCGTTGTACCATGGCATAATGAAAGCTCATAATTTTATTAAAATACTTTTCTTATTTTTCCTCTCCCTGTTTTTTACAAAGGGTATTTACGCGCAGACAAGACCGGATGCTTTACAGGAGTTCAGAAACGGAAACTATACCCGCTCTGTAGAAATTTGTCTGGATGAAATTGCCGAAAATCCCAATAACCTGGAATCCCATGTTGTAATTTCCTGGAGTCTTATAAGGCTTGGGCGTTATGCCGATGCTTTAACTTATGCAAATGCCGGAAGAAGGATCAGCCGCTATGACATAAGAATTACCCTTGTGTTAGGCGAAATTGCTTACTTTATGGGGCATAATAACGAGGCAATACTTTTCTTTCAGGAATATATAAACCTTGCTCCATCCGGTTCCAGGCTTGATATGGTCTATTATTATTTAGGTGAAATTTACATACGCCTTGGACGTTTCCGCCATGCAGATGTCGCGCTCAGCACTGCTGTGCATCTTGTTCCCGGTAATGCCCAGTGGTGGACCCGTCTTGCCTATGCCAGGGAGAATGCCCATGAGTTAAGGGAAGCAGTTAATGCTTACGAAAGAGCCCTTAACTTAAATCCGCAATTGGCAGATGCACGCCGCGGACTTGATAGGGTAAGACAGGCACTGCCCCTATTTTAAATGTTTTTTTCTTTTTATTCATTTGGCTGTAAGTTAAACCAACTAGAAGGTGAAGCTGTAATAAACGCTTTTAAGCGGAGCGGTTTTAGTTTCCTAAGCTGGAATAAGTATCATAAAGCTGCTCTCTTAATTATTAACACCTGCACTGTCACCTCCATGGCGGAGCAAAAAGCCCGCCGCCTTATTCGAAAAGCCCTAAAAGAACTTCCTTCCTGCTGCGTTATTGTTACTGGATGTTATGCGCAACTTGATGAGGTTGCGCTGTTAAAACTGCAGGAAAATGAGAGCACACAAAGGCTCTTTGTAGTTTCCGGAGATAAGAAAGACCTGCTCCTTGACCTCCCTCTTTTTATACTCAGCGAATTTAGCTCTTTCACACTGCCGCCTTTGCCGGAGTTATCCAAAGCCATTAATACTTTTTTTGACAATAATTCCACCAGTGAAGAGGGCTCTTTCCGTTTTAAGCCGGAAGAGTTTTCCCTGCATTCAAGGGCCTTTCTAAAAATACAGGACGGCTGCGATAGATCCTGTACATACTGCCGTGTAAGCATAGCCCGCGGAAAGAGCCGTAGCCTTGCCTCCGCTGAGATCCTTTCTGAGCTAAAAAATCTTGAAGCAAAAGGCATTAACGAAGCTGTATTTACGGGGGTTAATATCTGTCAATATAATGACAATGGAAAAAATTTGCCTGGGCTATTGAATTATCTTCTTGGTGCTACAGATAAAATCTGTCTCCGGCTCTCTTCCCTAGAACCCGAAGCATTGGACAGCTATTTTTTTGATGTATTAAAAAATCCTCGCATAAGGCCGCATTTTCACCTTTCCCTGCAATCGGGCAGCGATACTGTGCTTAATAGAATGGGGCGTCCCTATACTTCGCTTGATGTTTTGAATGTAGTTAAGGAGCTTCGTTCTGTAAAAGATGATCCCTTCCTCGCCTGCGACATTATTTCAGGCTTCCCGGGGGAAGGTGAAAGTGACTTTGAAAGTACATACAGTCTCTGCGAAAGCGTAAAATTTTCGTGGATACATGTCTTTCCCTTTTCCCCCCGCCCCGGTACTGCTGCCTATGCCTTTAATGACAGGGTAGCAGAAAGCGAAGTAAAGCAGCGCTGCGAAAGGCTTAAATTTCTTGCTCAAAAAGGACGCAGGGATTATATAGAAAGCTGTAAGGGGAGGGAAGTGGAAGCCATTGTGGAAAGCACTGACAGTGACACTAAAAGCGACAGTGCTTTGGCTTTTGTCCCTGCCACATCGGAAAACTATTTAAAGCTCCTTGTCCGCTGTGAAGATAAAGAGCTCCCCGCTCCGGGAAGCCTTGTAAAGTGCAGGATCTCCTCAAATGTGGAAAGCAAAACTAGTAAAGCTTTTGATGCAGAAGCACTGCTCTTATAAATCCCCTTTTTAAATACCTTTTATAAAGGCCAGGTAAGCTTTAAATGCTATGAATAAGTCTATCTTGCTTATTACTTCAAAGGGGGAATGCATGGATAAAACCGGCACACCGCAGTCTATTACCTCCATGCCGTACTTTGCAGCATGCAGGGCTATGGTGCCGCCGCCGCCCTTGTCCACCTTGCCCAGGGTGCCCGTCTGCCAGGAGATTTTTGCATCACTTAGCAGTTTTTGCACCTTTGCACAAAATTCTGCATTCGCATCGGAGGCACCTCTTTTCCCGCCAGAGCCTGTGTACTTGGTAAGTACTAAACCCTTGCCCATATAGGAAGAGTTCCTCTTGTCAAAAACGCCTGCATAAGTCGGCTCTACGGCGGCGGCAACATCAGTAGAGAGCATGGAAGAATGTAACATGGTCTTTCTTAGCTTATCTTCGCCGCATATTGCTGCGATAAAGTTCTCAAAGCCCCAGGATTGCGCCCCTGTATTTCCCACGGAGCCTATTTCTTCCTTGTCGGAAAAGTAACAGAGTACAGTTTTTTCCGGGGCTTCCTTGCCGGAAGCTACTTCCATAATTGCGCGCAATGCAGGATAGGCGCAGCATCTGTCATCATGGCCGTAGCCGCCTATCATGCTCCTGTCCAGACCTATATCTCTTGCCTTGTGTGCCGGGACAAATTCAATTTCCGCAGACGAAAAGGATGCTTCGTCCAGGCCGTATTTTTCGTTTAGTATGGAAAGGAAACGGAGTTTAACCTTTTCCTTAACCTTTTCATCATCGTAGGGTCTGGATCCTACAAGCACATCCAGGTCTTCGCCTTCTACTACCTCTATGCCCTTTTTTTGTAACTGATCCTGTGACATATGTATTAAAAGTTCTGATATCGTAAAAACGGGATCTTTTTCATCCTCTCCTATGGAGATATTTACTTCCTTACCCTTTGAATCTATAAAAACTCCGTGCATGGCAAGAGGTATGGTAGTCCACTGGTATTTTTTTATTCCCCCATAGTAGTGGGTATCCAAAAGGGCAAAGTCAGTATCTTCGTAGAGTGGGCTGGGCTTAAGGTCCAGCCTTGGTGAATCTATATGAGCTCCAAGTATATTAATACCATCTGTAAGAGGTTTTTTCCCTATTACCGCGAAAATAAGAGCTTTGCCTTTTATGTGACTGTATAATTTTGTACCGGGAGCAAACAAATTTTTCCCCTCTTTGGGAGTGGGAGTTTTTATATCATCCAATGACTTAAAACCCTTGGATTTTAACAGCTCTACAGAGGCGGCAGAAAATTCCCTCTCTGTCTTTCCCCTGTCCAGTATGTCCATATATGAGCGTGCAAAAGCTTCCACTTCCCTGTCAGTCTTTTGGTCTATACCTTCCCAGACATTTTTTTTCTTTGTTAATAGTTTTTCTGCAAGGATCTGTCCTTTGCTCTTGGTCTCTTTCTTTGTTTCTTTTTCCGGCATATTGCTCTCCTGTAATAATAATGCTACCTTAATTTTCATGAATATTAAAGATCGTTATGCTCCTTCTCCTACAGGACCCCAGCACATAGGCGGGGTAAGAACAGCCCTTTATAATTTTCTTTTTGCAAGGTCCATGGGCGGAAAATTTATTCTGCGCCTTGAAGACACAGACCAAACAAGGAGCGAAGAGCGTTACGTA
>Ga0099364_10010235_pt1 | contig 12908 bp, 8 predicted proteins | sample TergutTh196P3_FD_73070 | JGI IMG/M metagenome (GOLD analysis project Ga0099364, IMG submission 73070) | Microcerotermes parvus P3 segment gut microbial communities from Pointe-Noire, Republic of the Congo - Th196 P3 | ecosystem: Host-associated > Arthropoda: Insects > Digestive system > Gut ...
GGCTGATGTTTTTGAATAGCGGGTGCGCGTACGGATCGTTCGGGTAGTCGATTTCGTTCCCGACGCTCCACATGAGGATCGACGGGTGGTTCCGGCCCCGGATGACCATGGCCGCAAGGTCGCGTTCGTGCCATTCGGGGAAGTCCTCGTAGTAGCCCTGGTGCGCCGGGGGATAGACATTGTGGCCGCGCACCCATTTGTTTTTACAGCCCTCCCATTCGTCGAACGCCTCGTCCATCACGATGAAACCCATTTCGTCGCAGAGATCGTATAGTTCGGGCATATGGGGGTTGTGGCTCATCCTGATGGCGTTGCAGCCGCAGCCCTTTAGCCGCGTCAGTCGCCTGTGCCATACGTCGCGCCAAACGGCGGCGCCCAGGCAGCCCGCGTCGTGGTGGACGCAAACGCCTTTCATTTTCATGGTCGCGCCATTTAATGAAAACCCTTTGTCCGCATCAAAATTAAATGTCCTCAGCCCAACGCGTACAGGCTCGCACATGTCCGCGCCGCCTTCACCGCCTTCTTTGAACGCCAGCGTATAAAGGTTTGGCGTCTCGCATGACCAAAGGCGCGGGCTGTCTATTTTTATGCGCAAATCGATTTTCCCTCCGCCGGCCAATATGTCGGCGGCGCTGATGATATGTTTTGTATCGGACGCGCCCCCAGGCGCTCCCCCCAGCGTGACCTCCACAGGTTTTTCCGGCGCCCCGACGACTTCCGCCAATATATGCGCATACTCCCCGTCATAGGTGAACACGACGCTTTGATCGGGGATGTAGGCGCCGCTGTGCGCAATGAGCTTTACCTTTCTGTATATCCCGGAGCCTGTGAACCAGCGCGAGTCGGCAATATCGGTGTGCGTCACTTTAACGCTCAGGATATTTTCCTCCCCCGCCCTCATGAACGGGGATATGTCGTGCCGAAAATCCGCGTAGCCGCTCGGGCGCTTGCCGAGGTAGTAGCCGTTTACCCATACCTGGGCGTTTTTGTACACGCCGTCAAACACGAGGAAAGCGGTTTTGGCCTCTGCGGGGACAGTAAACCGCGTGCGGTACCATCCAATGCCGCCGGGCAGATAGCCTGTGCCGCTGGAATTGTCGCGTGAAAACGGGAACGAGACGGACCAGTCGTGTGGCACGACGACGTCTTTCCACGCGCTGTCGTCATACGCACGATTGAACGCCTCGCCCGCGTCTTCGCAGATAAACTTCCAGTCCTGCAATAATTGAACAGTCATGTAGAACCCTCTCATATATTATTTTTAACACGAACATCGCAAACATCGTAAACATTGCTTATATCACAAACATCACAAACATCACAAACATCACATACATCACAAATATTGAAAACATAGCAATCAACGAAATCTTCGCAAATATAACAAGCAAAAGAGGGTAAGGGCTGCAACCTCCTTACCCTCCACGGGATACATTTACTTATTAGTTGTCGGTGTCGAATTGCATTAACCGCTCTGGCTGGCGGTGGTGCACAGCCGACGTCGCACAGTCGGTGTCGGCGCCGGCGCGCATTTGCGTCGATCTAGTTGCCTTCTTTGTATATCTTATACTCGTCAAGCTGCTTTTGGACTTCCGCGTAGTACTTGTCGTAGCCGGCCGCCTTCAACCTGCTGCGGTAGCTCTCTATGGCCGCCACGGGGTCCCCAGCCTTGCCGGTCGCGATGGCCGGGCGGACTTCGGTTATAACGGCCGTCATCGCCGACAGTTCGGCGTCGACGGGGCTCTTATCAAACACGAACTGGGAGTAAGGGTCGGGCACGACCTTGGTGTCGAGTACCTTCCAGTAATCGTATATACCCGACCATTCCTGGCGCGACGGGTATTCGAACTTGTCCACGCGCCCGCCCCAGAAGTTTGTTCCAAAGCTGTTCTCCGCCTCGGTCCAGCTATCCGGGCGAATCCTGAAGCCTTCGCTGTCGATCTCATAGTTCACGCCTTCGATGCCCCAGTTAAACAGGCGGTACATGCGCTCGTCGTTCCTTATGAAGTCATACACCATGAGGGCGCGTTCCGGGTTCTGCGAATAGGCGTATACGCACATAGCGCCGTGCGTGTTGATCGGGTCCTGGATGAGCCTTCCAGCCAAATCGCTGAACAACAGGATATTGACTTCGGCCTCGTCCGGGTAAAGCTCCGTCTCCATCTGCCATTTTAGCCCGCGCAACGTGTTTACGTGGTGAAGGTCCACGCCCGAGGTGCCCGCCCTGAACGAGTCGCGGATATCCGCAGTGTTGTTTAGCACGTCCTCGCGCCAGAAGCCTTTGTCGCCCCAGCGCTTCATGTCCTGCGCCCATTTGACCGCGACGTCCTGGAACACGATGTCCACGGCTGTATAGGGGTCGGCCAGAGACTCGCCCCTGACGGTTTCGTTGACGCCCAGGATGGAGTTCGTCGGCGTGTTCAACTCGGCCCAGCGGGCGAAGAAGTTGAACGTATTGTTACAGTCAATCGGGTATGCACCGGGCTTGTTTGCTATGATCCAGTCGCCGTATTCTTCAAATTGCTCTATCGTTTCAAGCTGCTTGGGGAGGCCAGCCTCTTCCGCCCAGTCGGCCCTGTATATAAAGCCGTGGTTTACGTACTGCGTATAGTCGTTTTCAGGGATGCAGACAATATCGCCCCTGAAACGGCACTCGTCCCATACTTCGGCCGGCACTTCGGCCCATGTTATCGGGGCATATTGCGGCAGCAGGTCGTCCAGCTTCAGCCAGGCGCCGCGATCCGCGTTCTGCCAGAGCTCCAGCCAAGTGGAGGACGCTTCGAACAGGTCGATGGACGTGTCGCCCGACGCCAGAAGCAGGTTGTACTTTGTCAGATAGTCTGCCCAGACGATCCACATCTGCTCGAGTTCGCAGTTCAGCTCCTCCCTGAGCAGCTTGTTCCATTCCTCTTGGACCTTCTCGAGCATCCCATTGGGGTTGGGGTCGCCCGTGGCATAGTGCGTGATCTTGACAAACGGCATATCGTCCGAACCGGACGCCGCTTCTGTGGTAGTTGCCGCTGCCGCTGCTGTTGTAGCGGCTGCCGTTGTCGCGGCGGCTGTGGTCGCGGCAGGCGCGGCGGTGGTCGTCGCCGCCGGAGCCGCCCCCTGACAGGCCACGAGCCCCGCCGCCATCAGGATGGCGAACAGCAGAACTAGAGGTTTTGGTAAGTTTCGGTACATTGTAACTCCTCCTTTTTAATTTAAAAGCTGGTTATATATAAAGGCTATATAGCCCGGCTTTTCACGGTTTTTGCGTAAATCATGCGCCACGCGGAGAACGGCCCGGTCACCCCTTAACCGCTCCGCCCGTCGCGGTCACTCTTTAACCGCTCCGCCCGTCGCATTCACCCCTTAACCGCTCCAATGGTGATCCCTTTGATGAAGAAGCGCTGGACGAACGGGTAGACGATTATTATCGGGCCGGTCGACAGTATCGCCGTAGCCATTTTCATCGACTCGCCCGGGGTGTCCTGCGGCGGGATATTGAGCATCGCCGCGCTGTTCCGGATAAAATCCGCCCTCGTGATCATATTGTATAAATATAATTGGAGTGGTATATACGTCGTGTTGTCGAGGAACATCAACGCGTTCCACCACTCGTTCCAATAGCCCAGCGCCATGAACAGGCCAATCGTCGCGAGCGACGGGCCGGACATGGGGAGGAATATCTGTATGAATATCCGAAAATCGCCCGCGCCGTCAATAATGGCCGATTCTGTAAGCGCGTGCGGGATGCTGCGCATGAAGTTACGCATCATAAATACGTTCCACGCCCCGACGAGTGAGGGGAGCACGATGGCAAGGTAGTTGTTCTTCAGCCCGAGGTAGCGCACCATCAGCAAATAGTACGGCACCATGCCGCCGTAAAACAGCATCGTGAAGTAAAAGTAGAACGCGATCTTGTTGCGCCATTCAAAGTCGGGCCTGTGGAGGGCGTACGCGCACATGGACGTTATGAACAGGCCCGCGATCGTGCCGCCGACCGTGACGCATATGGTCAAAAAATACGAGCCCAGTAAAAACTTCGGGTACGCAAGCAGTATATTATAGGCCTCTAAGCTGACTATTTTGGGGTACAACTGATAGCCTTCTGTGCGGATAATGCTGTCTGCCGTGAAGGAGCCAATGATCATCAGCCAAAACGGTATCAAACAGGCTAGCGAAAAAAGGCTCAGGAAAATATACCCGAACGACTTGATTGCCACGCCGGATGCGTCCATCTGTATGCGGTTGCGCCTCGCCACTGCTCTGAAAGTACTGTCCGCCATCTTTGTCACCTCCATTAAAACAACGAATAATCGGGGTCGTAGCGTTTTACAATCCAATTAAAGAACAGCACGGTTATGAAACCGAAAACAGACTGGAACAGCGACACCGCGGCGCCGTTCGAGAAGTTGAAGTTCGTCATCATCGCCCGCCAGACGTATGTTTCGATGATATCCGTGTTTGGCAGCAGCAACGCGTTGTTCCTGACCAGTTGGAAGAATATGTCGAAGTTCCCCCTCATAATGCGCCCGAGCGAGAGCAGAACCAAAATGATGAACGTCCCCTTCAGGTTCGGGATCAGGACATGCCATATCCTTTGGAACGTGTTCGCGCCGTCGATGTGCGCCGCTTCGAGCATCTCCGAGTCGATGCCCATGATGGCGGCAAAGTAGATGATTGTGCCGTAGCCCGTGCCCTTCCAGATATTCACGAATATTATGATGCCCGGCCAGAATTTCGCGGCCTGTTCACCGTAGAACGAAAACGGCTCGCCGCCCATGGCGCGCAGCATGTTGTTGATGACGCCATAGTCAAAATTCAAAAAACTGTACACAAACAAACCGACCAACACAAATGAGATGAAGGTCGGGAGGAGCATGATGGTCTGCGACACCCTGCGGAACTTCCTGTTGCGGATTTCGTTTAAGAGAAGGGCGACTATCAGGTTCATGAAGTTGCCAATGAAGATGAAGCCCAGGTTGTACAGGACGGTGTTGCGCGTGAGCCGCAACAGGTCGCCGGACAGGAACAAAAAGCGAAAGTTGTCAAAACCCACGAACGGGCTGCCCATGATGCCAATATTAAATTTGAAGTTCGTGAACGCGAGATACAGCCCCGGCATAGGTATGTACGAAAAAACGAAGACCAGCAGCATTGCCGGGAGGCACATGAGAAGCAAAACTTTGTAGCGCCAGAGCTTTTGCAAAAACGATCTCTTGTTTGCCTTGCTAATAACCGGCGAATCTGTGCTCATTGAGATTGATCCCCCTTTATTATATGGGTTATCTGGTTAGGCGATTGTAAAAGTCGCGGACGCACAATGTGCGTCCCTACATATGGTAAATTATTATTCCATATATACAAGATGTTGTAAGGGCGAACAGTGTTCGCCCGCAAAATACCGACTTTAACAATCGTTTAATGTGGGTTATCTGGTCCAAAAAGCAATATTGTGGCACTGTTGTGTTGTTACAATATTTATACAAAATTTATACAAGAATGTTGCTCACTTAAAAAAGTAACATAAAATATAGCCGTTAGTCAATCTTTTTTAATCAAATTACACTTATACTTAGAAAAAAAGCTATTGAATTTTGTATAAGCCTATATATATTTTTATTGACGAAGGCCGCAAAAGACTGTGCAAGCATTGGGGCTGTAAGGTTTTGATGCTTATTAGCGAGCGCTAATTAGTGCTAGCATTTTTCGCTGCGGAGCACTGCTGTGTAGTCGCAATTTACGAATAGCTGTTATATGATAGCGGCAATAGGGCAATGGGGCGGGAACGGGCATAGCGGGATGATCATAGTCGGGGAAAAAATCAACAGTTCGAATAAAACAGTGCAGGCGGCCATAGAAGGGCGGGACACCCCGTTCATCGTCGGGCTGGCGCGGGCGCAGCGCGACGCCGGCGCCGATTACGTCGATTTGAACGCGGGCATTTACAGCGCCGACGAAGCCGAGCGCCTGGAATGGCTTGTTGCCGCCATACAGGGGCAGGTCGATGTCCGCTTTTCGCTGGATACGTCGAACAGCACGGCGCTGCGCCTCGCCCTCGCCGCCAACAGGAACGGGAAGCCGTTGATCAATTCCATAACAGCGCAGAAGGCGCGTTTCGGCGCCACATTGCCGCTGGTATTGGAATATAACGCCTCGGTCGTCGCGCTGTGCATCGACGACGCAGGGCTGGCGGGCACGGCAGACGGGCGCATAAAAACGGCGGACTGGCTGGTGGAGTCGCTCACAAGAGGGGGCGTCGAAATCGCCGATATATACCTTGACCCGGTCGTGCTACCAGCGGGAACCAGCCCCGGCGCCGCCGCCGTCGCCGTTGAGACGATAGCCCAAATGCGGAAACGCTGGCCCGACGTCCATATAATATGCGGCCTCAGCAACATATCATATGGGCTCCCGGCGCGAAGCCTTATGAACCGCACATTTTTCGCCGCCGCCGCCTTTGCGGGCCTGGACAGCGTTATATTAGACCCCCTGGATCGCCCTCTGATTGACGCCATATACGCAGCCGAAGCGTTGACCGGCGCCGACGACTACGCCATGGAATATATCAAAAAATACCGTTCATTATAAAAATAAACTCACGAAAAACGGCGGTATTGCCATACAAGCCGACTAGTATAAAAGTCGGATTGGCGGGAGTAATGGAGCGATTTCATTTTGACTTCAAAATCTTTATATGAAATAATATGCATACTATTGTATAAGCTGCAGCATTACATAAAATCATAGTTAGTCATAGTCATGAATTAACTATAGTTATTAATTATGGATATTCATTAATCAGGAATAATCATCAATTAGTCATCGTCATTAATTAGCCATTGTCAATAAATAGTCAGGGTTATCAATTAATCAAAGTTATCAATTGATCATGGTCAGTTATTAAGAATCATAGTCATCAATTAATCACAGTCAGTTATTAAAATCATAGTCATCAATTTTAAGGAGGTATAAAGAATGTATTTTAGAAATAGGAACCTGCATATAGCCATCGCGGCGCTCCTTGCGGCCATGATGTTTTTCATTGCCGCCTGTGGGGGCAGCGGGCAGCAACAGGCCACGACAGCGCCAGGCGCGACAGAAGCTGCCGCGACTACGGCGGCGGCAGCGGCAGCCACAGAAGCGGCGGCGACCACCGCTGCCGGTGCGGCGGCCACGACTGCGGCGGCTGCTGCCGCGACGACGGCGGCTGCGGCTGCGGAGCCGGCGACCACTGCGGCCGGGGCCGGCGGCGAGGCGGTCGATATGCTGAACCAGCCGTGGGACGCGCCGTATCCTGAGACCATAACGATTACCACAGCCAACAGGGAGCAGTCCGTGGCCATATTCCCGGACGGCGGGGATGTGGACAACAATGTCTGGTTCGACGCGGTCAAAGACAGGCTCAACATCCAAATGATTAACGAGTTTGTCAGCTCCGAGTACACGACCAGCATGAACCTGGCCATCGCCGCGCAGAACCTGCCCGACGTGTTCTATGTCAACAACCCGCAGTACAAGCAGGTGGTCGACGCGGGGCTCGTGGCGGACATCACCGAAGTGCATGAAAAGCTGGTTTCGGAAACCTTGCGCGAATTCAACGAATCGGACCCGTCAGTCCTTGAAGCCGCCAAGGTCAATGGGCGCCTATTCGGCCAGCCCAGGCTCGGCTGGGGCAACAACATAGACAGGCCGCCGTTCATGTGGCTGCGCCACGACTGGATGGTGGAGCAGGGGATGTCCGAGCCCCAGTCCATTGCGGAAATAGAGGACATCATCCGCACATTCAACGACGTATATGGGACAAAGGGCATGGCTGTCGAAAAAAGCTTACAGTATCTCTTGTTGATAGCGTCCAGCTGGCACGCGTATCCCAAGATTTGGGTGGACACGCCGGACGGCATCGGGTACGGCGGCGTGCAGCCGGAAATGAAAGCGACTTTGCAGCACTGGGCGCAATGGTACGCGGACGGGCTGATTGCCCCTGAGTTCGCCGCGAAGGACGAAGACGCGATGAACCAGGACCTCATCAACAATATGCACGGCGCACAGCCCATGTGGCAGTGGGCCGGCGGCAGGCACGCCAATGTCGTGCGCAACAACACAGCCGATTCATGGCTTGAGCCGTTTTTGGTCCCGACCATCGACGGGCGCCAGCAACTGGTCCCGATACAGTTCGACAATGGCAACGAAGTCCTCGTCGTCAACAGGAACTGCCCGTACCCGGAGGCGCTCATCAAGCTCATGAACTTGTACGTGTATATAAACAACGTGGCGTTCATAGCCGAGAACATGACCATGGAAGCCTACCAGAAATTCCAGATGAACGACATGCAGCACTACCCGTCGTTCCGCGTGCAAAACCCGCTCAGCGAGTACCAGCAGTACTTGGAAGTGCAAATGGTGCTGGCGAACGACCGCGACACGTCCCTGTTTACCGTGCCTGTCGCGTTCAATAAATACGCGCGCGCGATTCTGTGGATGGACGACGCCAACCCCGACGGGCTGGGCTCGGCGATGCAGCTCGGGATGCCGAACTACTCGGCGTACGCGAAGGCAGAGCCGTACCACCTCAACAACTGGTTCATAAAAAGCAAAATGTGGGGTCCGAACCCTGATATTTTGCTCCGCTACGGGTCAAACCTCGACGAGCTGCTGATCGAAGGCTATACGAAGATAATCATGGGCATCGAGCCTATCGACTATTTTGACAGGCTGGTCGATGAATGGAATGCTGCGGGCGGCACGGAGGTCACCGAAGCCGTAAACGTCGAATTCGGCTAATAAACAATATATTGGTATCGCGCCCTACAGGCGCCCATGTATCCGTAGGGTGCGATGCCTTCATCGCACTACGCCCTACAGGCGCCTATGTATCCGTAGGGCGTGATGTCCTCATCGCGCCGCGCCCTATAGCAAAAAATTAATCAATAGCTAAATTTAATTTAATGGTTGGTGTTCCATGAAATATATACGCGGAAGGCTCCAAAAGGAATGGCAGTACCACTTGATGCTGCTACCGGGCATCGCCATAGTGGCGGTGTTCGCCTATTACCCCCTCTACGGGCTGGTCATCGCTTTTCAACAGTACAACCCCGCGATGGGCTTTAGCTCCCCATGGGTCGGCTTGGACAATTTCGTCTATTTGTTCGGCCAGCCCAATTTTACCAGGACGATCTGGAATACATTTTTTATAGCGTTATGCAAAATTACCGGCGGGATTTTGGTGCAGGTGTTTTTCGCCCTGCTGCTTAACGAGGTCCGCTATGTCGGCATCAAGCGCTCCTTCCAAACGATGGTGTACATTCCGAACTTCATGTCCTGGGTCATTCTTTCTGGCGTGTTGATAGACATCCTCGCAAGCGACGGCCTTGTCAACATAGTGCTTGGGCTTTTGGGCGCAAAGCCCGTGGCGTTCCTGATGGACGCCAGGATTTTCCCGTGGGTGCTGATCGTCAGCGACATATGGAAAAGCTTCGGGTTCGGCACAGTGGTGTACCTGGCGGCGCTGACGAACATAGACCCGGGGCTGTACGAAGCGGCGATTGTGGACGGCGCCAAGCGCTTCAAGCAGACCATATACATTACCATCCCGATGCTTTTGCCTATCATAACCTTGATGAGCGTGCTCAATCTGGGCAATGTGCTCAACGCCGGATTCGAGCAGGTGTATAACCTGTACGCGCCCCTTGTGTATTCCACAGGCGACATCATCGACACATATGTGTACCGGCTGGGCATCGAGCAGGCCCAGTATTCCGTGGGCGCCTCGGTGGGTATGTTCAAGTCTGTGGTTTCGGGCATTTTGGTGGTCACTTCATACACGTTGGCTGACAAACTGGCCGGTTATCGCGTATTTTAGAAATATGCGTGTATTTTAGCATTCATACGCGTGTTTTAGTTTATAAGCGTATTTCAGCTTATTTTTAAGGACGGTAATACTATGCTCCATTATCAAAGCAAGGCGCAAAAAGTTTTTGCGATGTTCAACTACACTTTTTTGATATTGGTTTCGATGCTGTGCCTCGTCCCGTTCCTGAACCTGCTGGCGATATCGTTTAGCGGCAGCGGCCCGGTCGCGGCTGGAAAAGTGTATTTCTGGCCAGTGGAGTTCACGCTGGAGTCATACAGCTTCGCGTTCCGGAGCGGCCGTTTTGTGCAAAGCCTGTTTGTGTCGTTCAAGCGGCTGGCAATCGGCGTGAGCCTCAATGTCATACTCATGCTGCTGACGGCCTACCCTCTATCCAAATCGAAGGCGACCTTGCGGGCGCGCAATGTCTACATGGGCATATTCGTGTTCATCATGATATTTAACGGCGGCCTGATACCGACATACCTGGTGGTCGTCCAGTTGGGGCTTTTAAACAATATTCTCGCGCTGGTGCTGCCTACGGCGCTGCCGGTGTGGAACATGATCATATTGATGAATTTTATGCGGCAGTTGCCCGCTGAGCTCGACGAAGCCGCGTCCATCGACGGCGCCGGGCCCTTTATGACGCTCCTGCTGGTCATCATACCTATATCGAAGCCGGCGCTGGCGACAGTCGGGTTGTTCAGCATCGTTTCGCACTGGAACGAATGGTTCAACGGCATCATCTACATGCAGAGCCTGAACAACTATCCGCTCCAGTCATATTTGCAAACAATGATACGCAACTTCGATCAGATACTGCGGCAGGCGGGCAACGACTATGTGACGCTGCTTGCTTTGATGAACGCGCGCACGGGCAGGGCGGCGCAACTGTTCCTCGGGGCGCTGCCTGTGCTGATGATCTACCCGTTTTTACAAAAATACTTTACGACCGGCCTGGTAATGGGCAGTGTCAAGGGCTGACGCCTTTAACTGCCGCCCGCTACTATTTATAGTTACCTATAGCCAAACATAATGGCTAATCATCCTAATCATCATAGTATATTTTAAAAAAGCATGGAGGTAAAAATGAACAAAAGACGCAAATTCTCACATATAGCCATCGCGGCGCTGCTGGCAGCCATAATGCTGTTCATGGCGGCTTGCGGGGGCAGCGGGCAGCAGCAGGCGACGACTGCCGCTGAAGCGACGACTGCGGCTGCTGCCGCGACCACGGCAGCGGCGGCTGCGACGGAAGCCGCGACGACGACGGCGGCGGGCGCGGCTGCCACTACGGCTACTGCCGCTGCTGCGACGACGACGGCAGCGGTTGCTGCGACTACCCAGGCCGAGGCCGGCGGTGAAGCGACCGCAGCGGTCGATATGCTGAACGAGCCGTGGGAAACGCCCTACCCCGAAACCATCACTATATCCACTGCGAACAGGGAACAGCCTACGGCAATATTTCCTGACGGGGGGGATCCGGATGACAATATCTGGCTCGACCTGATAAGGGACAGGCTCAACATCCAGATAGTCAACGATTTTGTCAGCGCCGAGTACACGACCAGTATGAACCTGGCCATAGCGGCCCAAAGCCTGCCGGATGTTTTCTATGTTACCAACCCGCAGTACAAACAAGTGGTCGACGCGGGGCTGGTAGCGGACATCACAGAAATATATGACAAGCTGGCTTCCGACACGCTGCGTGAGTTCAACGCTTCGGACATAACGGTGCTGGACGCCGCCAGGGTAGGCGGGCGGCTGTTTGGCCAGCCGAGGCTTGGCTGGGGCAACAACATCGACAGGCCGCCTTTCGTTTGGATCCGCCACGACTGGATGGTGGAGCAGGGGCTGTCCGAGCCCCAGTCCATAGACGAGTTGAAAGACATCATACGGCTGTTCAATGATGTATATGGCACTAAGGGCATGGCTGTGGAAAAGACCTTGGGATACCTTCTGTTGATTGCCCCAAGCTGGCACGCGTATCCCAAAATCTGGGTGGACACGCCCGAAGGGATCGGATATGGCGGGGTGCAGCCGGAAATGAAGGCGGTATTGCAAGAATGGGCGCAATGGTACGCGGAAGGGCTAATCGCGCCAGAGTTCGCCGCGAAGGACGAAATCGCAATGAACCAGGACGTTATTAATAATATGCATGGCGTCCAACCCTATTGGCAGTGGGCTGGCTGGAGATATGCCGACGTCGTGCGCAACAACACGACTGATTCCTGGCTGGAGCCGTTTTTGCTGCCGACCATCGACGGCAGGCAGCAGATGGTCCCGATACAGTTCGACAACGGCAACGAGGTCCTCGTGGTCAATAAAAGCTGCCAGCACCCCGAGGCGCTTATAAAACTCATCGACATGTATATCTATATCAACAATATAGCATTTAAAGCTGAAAATATGGAAATGTCGGATTATCAAAAATACACGAACAACGACATGCAGCACTACCCGTCATTTAGGGTTAACAACCCACTCAGCGAGTACCAACAGTACCTGGAAGTGCAAAATGTGCTGGCAAACAACCGCGATGTGTCCCTCTTTACAGAGCCTGTCGCGTTCGTGAAATATGAAAGCGCGATTCTTTGGATAGACAACGCTGACCCCGCAGGCCTTGGCGCGGCTTTCCAAGTCGGCCTGCCTGACATTAGCGCATACGCGAAAGCGGAGCCGTACCACCTCAATGGCTGGTTCCTCCGCAGCAAAATGTGGGGGCCTACGCCGGAAATACTGCTGCGCTACGGGACGACCTTGGACGATTTGCTGATCGAAGGATATACAAAGATTATCATGGGCGTCGAGCCCATCGACTATTTTGACAGGATGATCGAAGAATGGAAGACAGCGGGCGGGGCTGAAGTCACCGACGCCGTAAACGTGGAATTCGGCGGATGATTTATGAATATTAAATATGTAAATGGTGATATGTTGTTGTAGGCGCTGAGATCGGTTTATATGGCATTGCTCAGTATGTGCGGCGGCGGGCGCACGGGAGGGGAAAACGTTTCCGCCCCCCCCCCCCCCCCCCCGCCCCGTCCCACCCCCCGCCCCTCCCCCCTGCCGA
>Ga0099364_10010236_pt1 | contig 12904 bp, 14 predicted proteins | sample TergutTh196P3_FD_73070 | JGI IMG/M metagenome (GOLD analysis project Ga0099364, IMG submission 73070) | Microcerotermes parvus P3 segment gut microbial communities from Pointe-Noire, Republic of the Congo - Th196 P3 | ecosystem: Host-associated > Arthropoda: Insects > Digestive system > Gut ...
TGAATGCCGCCGAATAAGACCTGCGTTTTGGACTCATGGGTTCCTCTAAAATGATCGTTATTTTAGCACACGTTCATAACTTATTCCCCTGTCCAGTTTTTGCCGTCCACCGCTGCGGTAAATCGTCGATTCGGTACAAACTCCCGCAACGCATCAGATGGCAGTACGTCGTCGGTGTCCTTAACGACATCTGCGGGGCGTTCCTTCTTCGACGGTTTCTGCTTTGGGACAGTACCTTTCGGCGGGAGTTCTCCCTCTGCAAGCATGCGGTCGATTTCCTCTTTACAGTACGTACCCGCCCGTATGCATGCTTTGTCAGGAATATAGAGATGTCGTCGCCATGTGCCTACTACTTGCGGGGACGTGCTACATAAGTCGGCTACTTGTTTCGCTGTATATGTTTCAGACATTCTTATTTGCGTTTCAAAGGGTACTGCGATTTCATGCGATGTGTCTGTTATAGATTCAGACACTTTTGCGTCAATCTCATTCGTTTCTACTTCGGCTACTGGCGGTGTCGTCTCTAATTCCGTAACTGGAGGTAATACTCCTTCGGCAATCAACCTGTCTATCTCATCAGCATTATAAAATCGCTGGCTAGGATATGAAAGTTCAGGATCAACAGTAATATAACCCGCCTTCCGCCATGCCTTAACTTGTTCAACGTCTACGCCTAATAACCTGCCCACATCACTAGCCGAGTAAGAACGTGGTCTTCTAGGTTTAGATACTTTTACCCGTTTGTACTTTTTACGCTCCTTCGGCGGTAGTTTAAAATCTTCCCATCGATGTCCCTCGTCCAATGGATTTTGCAGTAACTGACGAATCGCCTTCATATTAAAGTGAAACGGAACTGTTTCCCGTCCGACGTTGGTTAACCTATCTCCTAACGTGCTGCCGCCACCGCCTTTTCGGATTCCGCTTTTATATTCCTCATGTATCCGTATGAAACGTTTGAAATGTTCGGGTAAAAGAGAATGACCTGCATGGTGTATGAGAAGCGGACTGTCGTGTGGAATATTGAAAGGGTCTTTATTAGAGATGCTCGGATTTGATTTCTTAACAGGCGGTTTCGGTCGTTCCGCTACAAATTCCTCAACAGGCGGCAGTACTCCTTTTGCTATCAACGTATCAATCTCATCGACATTGTACCGTTGTTGTTTAGGATATGAAAGTTCAGGATCAGCAGTAATATAACCCGCACGTCGCCATGCCTTAACTTGTTTAATATCTACCCCCAACTTCGCACCTACTTCGCTTAACGTATATGAACGTGGTTTTCTAGGTTTAGATACTTTTACTTCCGGCGATAACGTCATCATGATATGATAGAATCAAACGTCACAAGTTAAACCTACATCATACCATAAGAATCGCTAGGGTGTCGGGTGACACCCTAGACTTTTTATCGTTGTTGGATTAACTGTTTCAATTCAGCAAAACCTGCGTCCACCTTCTTTTCCAATGTGACTACTGTCTGTTCAAGACTGCCCACCTTCTGTTCAAGACTGCCCACTCGGTCGCCGAGAGTCTTTCCCCATTCGGGTATCTTGGGTGGCTGTTGCTGTGAAACCTTGGCAGTCGGCTGCACCGGTGGCAAATCAGGGCGGTTGTACAAACCACCAATATCCGGTGCATTCTCCACAAACTGACCATTAGCCACAACATCATCAAAATTACTGAACATGTGATAATCTCCATTTATTAGGCACTGTGCATTGTACCACATAAAATGGAAATGTCAAATAGAAAACCCTTACCGATTCAATATCACGTAAGCGGCGACACGCAGCCCGAATGCTATACATTCACTACTGCGCATCGTAATGTCCCCACATGGGATAAGCGTATTGCCGGACTCCTCGTTCATATGAAGAACCTGTGCTACAACTCGCCTACAATACTGCGGATCACCGTAGGCGGAGTCATACGTCTCTTCGTTTTTCAACGCTCGTATCGCCGTGCTTGACGATTCAATGTAATCTACAAGGATGTCCTGAACTTGTTCGTCTGTGATGGTAATTTTGATAGCCATTTCCTGCTCCTTTATGTTGAATGTTTTGGGTAACGTTGTGCCACCCACTACCGCCCAAAGCCCCTGCATTTTTGCAAGGGAGGTAAGGCTAGGGTCTAGGGTGTCGGGTGACACCCTAGCCGTTTTATTGGATTCGAGTCAATGGTTCATTCCGTCTGGCGTACAATTCCTCGAAAGCGGCGGGGTTGGTGCGCTTGAGTTCCCGGACAGCATCCGAAGTCTGTACTTCCCACGCCGCCCTCTCTTCGGTCATCGTCTTACCATCCGCAACAGCTTTCGCATTCTTTGCAATAACAGTCATATGACTTTTAAGAGTAGAGAGCGCATCATACACCTCTGGAAACGTTTCCTCTGTAAGTTCTCGAAGATTGTGGAGAGCAGCGCTCTCCATCGAAGATTCCGGTTCCGGGAAATTCAACCCGTTTAGAAAGGTCTCTAATGCCTTACACTGCTCCAGCATCGACGCTACCGTCTGCACGGCTGTCTTCGCCTCTTTAGCATCAGCCTTCGATATGTTGAATACGGACATATCGGCTTTTAGGTTGGGCTGTCCCATATTGGCAGCAGCCATCTCGCCAAAATTTCTGTAAACTTGCATGGTTAGTTAGGTGGTTAAGGTTGTTAGGATTGATTATCGAGTTCGGAAAGTGCTATTGGCATTTTCGTGGAAATAGTGGCTAACTCCGAACGCATGTCGCCGAGTTTATCCTTGAACGTTCCGAGCATCGTACCCTTCTTACCGTAACCGCCGATTAGCCGTTCCAGTCCGGTAAGTAATAAAAATGCCTGTTGCATATCCCGTTCAAACACTCGGACTACTTCGTCCGGCATTCTGCTTGCTTGGGCTGACGGGGTGCTAGTTTCGTTCAAATTTTCAAAAGTTTGCATTTTAGCACTAAATTGTTAGGGTTATCTTACCATAGGATTCAAATAGAAGTTTTGCAACGAAGGTTAAAAAAGGCTAGGGTGTCGGGTGACACCCAATTATTTAGTACCTTTATGATTTTCAAAATATTCAATTTCGGCTTTTGCTTCGGCTATAACATCATGAACTAGGTAACCATGAGATTTCCAACCTTCTTCTGTCAAATGCGAAGCAAATTCCTCACTATCGGCGATTCGCTGTTCCGGCGAAACCCAATCTCTGGAAGTTCGTCGATTTTCTAAAGTTAACGGTGAAAGACCTCCTAGACGTTTAATCCACCATTCCAAATTTTTCGGAGTGTGGTTTTCAAGTGGGTTGTATTCTGTATGTGTTAATTTTCGGGCTAGAGTATGTTTAGGAAGTTCGGCATCGTAATCAAATATAACTCTTTTAATTGATAGTTCTTCTGCAAATCTGTCGGGTCTAACAATAGGGTCTGGAATACATGGTGGTTCTCGGAGAACTATAAGAGCTATTGCTAATTGTCGAGTTAGGAAGTTCTTTTTGGTTAAACGGCAATTATCTATGTGACACAGAATCCTAAACTCTTCTGTGAATCGATAAAGTGCAGCATCGATGATGTCATCTCGAACATAAACATCCGTCAAGAACAGCCATTTATTTCGAAGATTTTCCAAGCCATCATGGTCGGTTTTTAGTAAATGACATAAGAAATCTCGACTAATAAACCAGAAATTATAAACGTCTAGATAATAAAACAATGATAAATAGTTCAGATCTATTTCGAACATTTCCATCCCGGAAAAGACATGTTTTCCAAATAATCGTTCAAAAGTTTTTCGAGATTTCTTTCGACTGTAGAATTCATACGTAGGAGGACGATCAAAGACCTCATGGTCATATAATACCCGTTGAGGGTCATAATCATACCACCATACATCGTTAATAGCATCTGTCATAAATGTTTATAGATTTTTAGTTTAAATTAGGGGTGATAGGTTTTTCCGAAATAAATAAAAGGGAAGACATCCACGCAAACCTCGCCGGAAGGCGGGGGTTTGCGTGTCAGTTCCATTGTTTTAAGAAGAACTTGTTTCATGGTTAGTTGTCTTAAAGTTAGTTGTCTTCAGTGACTATATCGAGGGCGGGGTATTGTTTAGTTAAGGTCATGGTGTTGTTTAGTTAGTGGCGGGGTATAAACCACACAGGGACGTTGTATAAATCAAACAAGGCGTTTTAGACTAATTAGTGCGTATGAGGCTGATAAATAGCCGATTTTTTGTAAAAACACGAGGGATGTTGGAAGAGTATACGCAACTATTGCGGGTAAATTTACCGACGACAAAGAGAAATACATGAAGAAGTCTATCGCAAGACGGACGGGTAGCGCAGAGTGTTTACAAGAGGTTTATTTTAACGAGTTATCTCGTTAAAATACAACAGGTTCCTCTGGGCGTGGAGTATGTGGAGTAGAATGTATAACACCATTATATGGCACTAACTCGCCACTCCTGGTCGGAGTCCACAATAAGCCTCTAGGATCCCGATACACCTTACCATACTCATATTGAGGAGAAGGTGGTTTCGCCGGTGTTCGTACAGGAGAAGAGAACGCTAACGCCACTGCATCAGGATGGAAAGCATCTGTGCCGTTAAATGGTCGAGAAGAAGTTACGGGGGGACGCACAGAAGCCACTTGGGGGGGCGAATACGCCGCCTGTGGCGGAGAATGCGCCTCTGTGAGCGTTGGTGCTGCTACAGTCGAATGACGCATGATGTCAGGGAATCTGTGCGGGTTACGCTTGAGATAACTTTGCCATGTATTGTGCGAGGATAATATTCCTACGGTGTTGAGTTCACGAGCCGCCGCCCCTGCTTTGGCATTTAACTCATACCAGCGTTCCCGCTTCGTTGCTCTTGCAGTTCCCAATTCGCTACTGTTGAGAAATTTCTCCGTTTCATTTTCTTGGCATAAACGTTTATATTCGTTCGCCTCTTCATGTGAAATGTACTCGCTTTGTTTTTTTAATTTTTCAAGGTTCTCTTCTCCATTCAGGATGGTATCGATGCGGTCGAATAATTCAAGCATCGGTTCACGGAACCCATCGTAAAAAGCATCGAGACATGTTTCATTGAGGGGGTATTCCTTCTTTAATCGCTCTCTATCGAGTTTAAAATAATATAGTGACGTTCTTTTCGGTCGCCGCACTTGTGTAACGATGAATGACCACTTTTTACGTAACGCTGTTAACGTTGTAGGCGAACATCGCAGAATTTCGCAGAAATGACGGGTGCCGACGTGAAAATCCTTCCAGTCTTCGCCCAACCCGTCAGTTTTTACATTTTTCCGACAACGTTTATGTTGTCGCTGTCGAACAGAGTATTTTCTGACGTATGCAGGGTCAATTTGTCCTTCGGGATTGCTTTCGCTGCTTGTAGCCTTTTTGTCTTTGCCTTTTGTAGTCTCGTTGTCTTTGCCCAGCATGAAAAGATAAATAACCGACAGAAAGGCTTTGTCTAGCAACGTTACCTCAACGTTAAGTTTTTCCGGCGGGATGTAGCCGAATACTTGAAAATCGGAAAGTATCGTGTAATATGACTGATGTTTATTGTTACGAGGTACTTTACTCACGTAAGCGGGGTTGGTCGACTGCGTAGCCGCTTGTATGGCAGTCTCATGGGCTATTGCACCAATGTCTAGTAGTTTCTTTTTTATTTTCTGGAATTGACGGGTTTTAATACCCACCGTCTCGCAGAATCGTGTGCGATTTTTAGGCGAATCATACCACGCCCCCCAGTTTATGCGGTAATTAATACTGTCGTGTTTTCGACCGTATTCTTTTAGTCGATGCAAAAATTGCGGTATATTGAACGCACGTCTTGTCGGAGGCACTGTAGACATGAGTTCACCTCGGGCAGCCGCTTCTTTATATGACTTCGCCAACGCCGTGTCGTAATCTTTTATGGCTTGCGCTAAATCCTTGTCGATAGCCTCTATCATCTTCTTGGTCTTTTCGAGTTCCTTCACGTCGTCAGGACGCTTTGTCTTGTCATGAATCAACGCTAATAACGCCGTCTCCTTGATGGTTAAGCCGTGTTCTTCGGCGTAAATCAAGACATCCGACCGGAAACTGAAAGAATAATCATGGATGCCCATGTCTTTACGGGCTTTTTTTACCGCTCGCTTAACCTCCGGCGTGAGATTTTTTTGCCCTTTAGTTACCGCTAGAAGTTGTTCTGCAAAGTATTGTGCTGTAAATTCCATAAAATAAAAGCCCTGCTCTGTTAATGGACAAGGTGATTCTTATGTATGGCAGTTTTTTGATCAACCATGCCCGGCACCCGACTTGTAGATTTATTTGTTTTGCTCCACATCATCGAACTGCCATACATAAGCGTCACCTGTTATCTTCAGGCAAGGCTTCCTGCAAGTGCCGGGCATGGGTGTTCGCAGTGAAGTCTTACCTAAAAGGTTAAAACGTACCGAAAGTCTACCACAGATTTTCAAACCGTGAAATATCAGTGAAATAGAAAACGGAATTTTTAGGGTGTCATCCGACACCCTAGCCGTTCTGTTATAGAAAAGTGAAAATACGGATAAATCACTATTTGACTTTTTATGGTTTTGATAAATGTATCATCATTAGGGTGTCGGGTGACACCCTAAATTTTCCAAATTCGCACATTTCTATTTCACGGGTATGTTTCCGTATGGTAAACTGTGAGGCATGGAAAATATTTTTCAAACTCTCCAGACAATACAGAATGCCCGAAACAACGTTGCAGGGCTAAAAGCAGATATGTCCGTGTTTGACGCTCCACGTCAAACATGCAATATGCCACCACCGCCACCGCAAATACTCGAACCCAACGGAGCGGTCATCTCAAGACGACCCGACGGTAAAATGGACGTGCCAGATTCGGCTCAAAACGATGCAGAATATGCCGCACGAGAAGAACGTGCATACCGACATGACCGTAGGAAATATGAAGAGAAAAACAAACAAATAAAGCCACCACCGCCAGCGGTCGCAGGAGAATCTCCTTTCGACAAAGAACAAAAAGAAAAGAAACAACTCCGCCAAATGGACGAACAGAAACAAAATAAACAAAAATTTGACGAAGCAACACGCAAGCATGCGGCTGAATTTAACAAACACGCCGATAAAATACACCAAAACCCTGAATTCGCAAAAACAGGAAGAACCTTCACAACAGACGACGATATTCCCTTTTAAGAAGAAAAAGATTTAATATCTTGACGGACATTATCGAGATACAACCCAAATTTTGCCAAAACAGGGTGAACAACCCCACCAAGATCTTGCAAAATGCCTAATAAAATATGTTCTACGTCAAACGGCTGACTCTCTGCTTCACTCGCCGCATTTGCAAATACACGTTCAGCACTTGGCGTTAGCCGTAACCTCCCGAACATCTCAATCCCTGTACGGTACAGAATAATCCTTTCGATTTCATTTCGAACCTGCTCAACGTCCACGCTGTACTTGTTCAACACTTTCGCAACAATATTTGAATCATCACTAGCACATTCCAGCAAAAGTCCTAACAAAATACACTCTGGAGTGACATTCTTCTGATCTAACCTCAAAACTTCCTGTTTAGCAAATTTAATTACGTTTTTAACTCTATCCGTTATTTCACACAAATCAGGCATCTTGCACATTTCCGTAAAACTTGTTTCCATGCCTAATTCTCTTTCGTTACATGTAAATCTATCATTTTCGTCTCGATACACTTTATCAAGAGCCACTGGGTCATCCTTCGCACAACATCCTAAAATGGCAGTATTGTAACGAAAATCATGAATCAAACTTTCCATCGTATCAAATTCAAGGTTGAACAAAAACTCTTGATGTTCTCTGTCGATTTCGTCTTCAACTACCATCGTACGAATCTTCTGAAACTCATCAAACGCAACCCCTAGACGTTCCAGAATATCCTTAAGCCTCTTTGCCGTTGTTTCCGTGTAATCAGATTCTATTTTCTTCATTTCCATGCTAAATCCTCCAAAACGTCATTATTGCAAATTCCGCACTAAACGTCAACCCGTCAATTTTTGCAATGAAGGCTAGGGTGTCGGGTGACACCCTAGCGAAGCGGAGTCGCCGTGAATCCAAACGGTGAAACAGCCGGTTCGTCCGCAGTCAGCCGGTATTCGTCGGGAATATAGCCTTTTGACAATCGTTCCTGAATCATGGTAAAGTATTCTGGATGAACTTCAGAACTGATAAAATTCCGTCGTAGTCGTTTACAGAGCATCAGTTCACCGCCCGAACCGCCAAACAATACAAACACGTCGTCGCCTTCGACGGTGCTGGCTTTTATTAGCCGTTCCACTAGTGGCGTTGGGATTTGACAGGCGTGAAATGTTTTATCCGCACTGACGTTTTTTACAAGGTCGTGGTAAAACCATGAATATGGATTTCTACCTTTATAACCTTCCGCCATACGCTGTTGAATTCGTCGGTCATTGGGATTCAAATACGGTTCAGCGACTGCATCCTTATAAAAATCATTTTTTTTTGATTTTGTGGCGTGTAGGATGCTCCTGTGAGCGGACGTAAAATGCCTGCTCGAACTGCCGACGTTTGTATTATAAATCCACGCATAGTCACCGACCCAGTATGCTGCTTCGTCCAAATACCTGCACCGCAGCCATGAATTTGCCTTCGGGTAGTTCATCATAAACAAATTTCCCGTCGGTTTCAATACCCTCATGCATTCAGTCGTTAGTTCGACGTACCAGTCGATATACTCCGACCACTGACGGGTATATGACGCTCCGGCGTAGTTTATGCCGACATTGTAGTCAGGGTCGCCGTAAATCATGTTCACCGACACATCCGGCAACCGTCGCAATACCTCCAGCACATCTTCGCAGAAAACCTGATTTCTAAATTGTTCAATCATGATGCTCTTGTAATGGTTTTTCAGCAAAATCGGTTGCCAGTTTATGGACATAATCCGCCACTTCCTGTCCGTAGTGTTTGACGAGTATCGAGAGCAGCGAATCACCCTCATTCTCATAATCTCCGAATTTTTCGTGCAGCCATTCGTCGAATTTGAATATGTCGAGAGTAAGAACGCCCGTCGTTACGTAAATAAAAGCGTCGGCGTACAAACGAAAATCTAGGTCGAATGTGTCTCTGAAAAATTGATGTGGTGTCATAAAATGGTTATAGGGTTCGCACAACGGTCAATAACGCCGCCCTGTTCGCCCACACGGGCGTAAATTTGCAATGAAGGCTAGGGTGTCACCCGACACCCTAGCCTTTTTGAAAAGCCATATACACGCCATAAAAAGCGTTGTGATGCTGTACCAGTCAAAATCATCTACTTCAAAATATTACTCTTCACCCAATCTTCCCATCTTACCGTATTCTGGCTTAATTTAGGCGAATGAAGAATACCTGCACTGCCTACACTTAAAATGCTTTCTATTGGTGTATTTCTCCGCATTTCCAGTGATACATGCCCTATATTTGGACGATCATTTGCGAAGAGAGCAGAGACCTTTTTATAAATATCAGTCTGAATATTATTGTCAGTCGCCGTCTGTATTAGTTGAAACATAAATTCGTCATGCTCATTTAATTTGTGAATAGTGTTTTGACTATTGGGGTCGTTCAAGTACAACGCTGCAAGTGGATTATTATAATTCCGACTATGAATGTCTTCATGCAGTTTAATGGAACGTTCAAGCAGTTTTATAACTTCAGAAATTTCACCACAATAGCACCCGCTACAGGCATAGCCATATCTTGTGTATTTTTGGGCGATTTTTTCTGTAACGTTGTTAGACACATATCCTCGTACTACTCCCACATTACCGCTTTGTATAAGTACACCGCCAGTATAGGTAGAATTGAAATCTTCTAAAATAACGTCTACCGGCTTTGCATAGACGGTATCTCTGCAATCTGTATAAAAGACATACTTGATGCTGTCGGGTAAGGCTTTGAAAAAAGTCAGCATCTTCGGCAATTTTTCATATAGACATGTGAACGGCTGCCCCCACGAAGCAAAAGTAAGCGGGACACCGCAATACTCTGCCGTCTCACGTATCATTGCACTCATTTCCTCTGGGTTGGGATAATCACAAAGCGTAGCAAAAATAACATTATCACATGTTGCTGGGATGGTAATTGACTGTGGCTTAACGATTATATGTTTAGAGTGTTCAGAATTTGTCTTAAACTGACGAGACGCTAAAAGACGATTTCTGTCAATATTTGTAAAATTCCACTTTACACGTTCGGGCGGCGGGATATTTCTTGTAACTATCGTTGTATTATCTTTCATATTATGCCAAGCGGGATATTCTCTAAATGTCGAGTTAATATTGTCACTCTTTCCACCCATCTGACGGGCGAGTTGCGGATGACATAAATAACATTTCCACCCGTATTGATGTATCATATCGGATATTAACACGTCGCTCCCCATGCCTATAACAGTAGGACGTTTTTTATACGAGTTTTCCATAAAGTCATAATCAGTTAAATTTTCAATTATAGCCGCAGCAACTGCACGCCGCATGAGGACACAATGATTTAACACAACAGTGCTTGACTCTCTATATTGAAAACACGGCGATGAAGTCTTTATCGCAGACATGACCGGAACTAGCCAGCCCCCGTACATAATATCAAAATCAAATGCTGTTTTAAGAGCGTTATTAAAAAGGTCTATCGTCTTGTTCCCCTCTACAAAACAACAATCATCCTCTATTAAAAGAATATAGTCTTTGTCTGTAGCGAGACTATACTGGAGTGCTTTAATTTTTGACGATGTAACCGCCCATTTTTGGTCATGTATTCCCGCATGTACTTTTGACGGCATAGTCGCTGTCGAATAGCCCTCTATTATTTCTCCTGTGCCCAGTACCGCTTGAATGTGTTCAAGTAACGGAAGTCGGTCGAGACGATTATGTAAATGTATAATCACAATCGCAAAATCGTCAGGAAATTGTGGCATATGTCGGCGTTTGGTAATTACTCGGTTTTCCCATCTGTTACCCCATCAGGGTTCGTTTTCTTTTACAGCAATCTCGTTTGGGGTTACTGCTTCAGGCGAAAGGCAATTGCCTACCTTCAACGTAACACCGTCTTTGCACTTTCTGACTTTGAAGTTCGGTTTAAAAAAAATCAGAGCAAGTATGATAATCGTTGCGCAAATCGTCACTACTATAATAGTCGTATTAGACATGCTTGTTGCAGAGTTAACAGTATCGATTGCTTCTGGGGTTATATTTGCAAATAGCATAATCAATTCTCCTTTAATGGTTTATAGTCTTTTGGTAGTATTACGAAACAACTGAACACATGATCCTGCTGAATCCAGTCTAGCCAAACCATCTTCAACGGCAATGGCGGTTCGCCATGACTGTTAATCAAATTACAGTATTCAACAGGATATTCCTGCCCGTCCCTCAACACCGGCAGCGTGTAATAATCCCGCAAACACACTACGTGAAATTCATGTGTATTAAACTGCGTCGTACCAAACTCCAACCGTGTACCGCCTTTATCGTCCACATCTCGTATCCTAACAGGTCGCCATCGGGCAGATGAGATAAATAAGACCGGCAACCCTTTACGTAAACAAAGAGCGATTTCATTAACATTCGTCGGTTCGGCAATCGGATATTTATCAGTCTTATCCTTATACTGTTCATACATTGATTTCCAACCGCCAGGCACGTCCCAGTCAAACTTTGCAAGCGGGTCAACCTCAAGTTGCCGTTGCATATATGGCGGAAGCGAATCCCATCGCAAAAAGCCGATTTCAGATATAGCAAGAGCAGCATCGCTGCCGTACATGCCAATATCTTCCTCGCTATAAACATCACTGATATTCCGTCCAGAGAAATGCGTCCACGAAACCACGTATCTAGTTTTAGGGAATCCGTCCAATTCCAACATGCGTTCTCCCGCACGAATCACTGCCGTCGCCACACACATTCTAGCGTGTTGCTCCAGAATGTAAGCATGTGCCGGCGGGACTTCGCTTGCCATCCGGTCAGGAAGTCCCTCAATATACTCTTTGGGAAAGCCCTGTCCCAACACCAGCGACGATGTCAGTATAAAAAACAGTAGTGTTCTCATCGTTATTCTCATTTTTCATTGCTCCTCCTCTTCTTCGGAATCCTCGTCTGTCTCCTCTACGGGCAGAGGGTTTTTCAACTGCTCTAATCTACCTTTTGCATCAGCCAGACTACTTTCGATACCTCTGCGACGCTCTAACGCTCCAACCATTACCGCATCGTTATCTCGAACATTCTGCCGAGCTACACTGACAGCCGCCTGTTTGATAACAATCTGCTCGGTCGCTGCAAGTAACAACGCATTTGTCTCATCAGACGGAGTTTGACTGGCTGTAAGTGCAGCCGCATTTCTAACTGCTAACGCCTCTTGCAGCTCCTGTTCGGCAACCGTTACCGCCGATGCCAGTTCCACTGTAAGTTTTGCAGTCTCCTGAAGTGTCGCTGTAACCGCCGCTAAATCCGTTTCATGCTGCTGTATTTCCAACACAAGCCAGTCTTCGGGTGTTCGTCCGGCAACAATTGCGATTGCCTCTGCCTCTTCCGCCCATAATGCCAATTCCTCGTCCGTCGGGCCGGGTAGTACATTAGATGCCATCAGATTATAAAACGTAGAAGCGTTCATATTCTTATTGATGGTGCGGACGCTGCCGTCTCCCATCGCTGCAACAATAACGCCCGCATGATGGCTCCCCCACGCATAATTTCCATGAAAATTGTAATTATCAACCAGTTCGGGAGCAGTAGTACGCCTCGAATGAAGGAGCGTTTCCCTCGTAATCGGCGTAGTATTGTCTGCTACAATAGGATTTGTGGCAGTTAAATATCCGGCAGCCGTCGATTGGGGACGGTAACACGCTCCACGTAATAAAAAAGGATCTACACCAGATTGACCTGTGACGTTAATATGTAACCC